>ULSZ01006361.1_pt1 | contig 45213 bp, 57 predicted proteins | sample 1957151 | NCBI WGS metagenome assembly ULSZ01 (sample SAMEA4835721, study PRJEB28245) | human gut metagenome | biome: gut microbiome; material: fecal sample | place: Denmark | collected 2008
GCCGGTATGTATTGCTTTTGTCCCCCTTGGGACTTCCGTTCAGGACCAGAACTCTCATACCATTTCCTCCAGCCGTTTGATGCAGTCCTCGGCCCAGGCGATGCACATCTGCGCATAATTTCTGCCGAACTGCGCCGTAAAGGCCCAATATACAGGCGCGCTGGCGTCGGTCAGCTTGCCGTAATCCTCAATGCTCTGCGGTACGCTGTCCATGCTCCGCAGCCACGCGCGGCAGCCGTCCGCATACGCGTGCAGCATCGCAATGGCCTGCTGCGGCGGAAGATTTTCAGCGAAGAAGACCTTCATCAGAAATTCGCTCTTATAGCCGTCTGCCGTCTTTCCCTGCTCCGACAGCCAGCGCTGCAGCTCCGCGCGTCCGGCGGGCAGGATGGAATAGACGTTTTTATTCGGCTTTCCGTTCTGAATGACCGTCTCATGCGTGACAAGGCCGGCATCCTCCAGCTTGCCCAGCGTCAGATAGATCTGGCTGGTCTGCGCAGGCCAGAAAAACTGCACGGAGGAATGAAACGCCTTTGTCAGCTCATACCCGCTGCACGGGCCATAATTCAAAAATCCAAGGATCCCATGCTGTAAGCCCATTGCGGCCCTCCTCTATCATCTAATTGTTCTATATTCCAATTTTATAATATGCATCTGCATTTGTCAACACTGATTTTTGTTTTACAGCACTGGCACGGGAGTTGGCCCGAAGGGCCCGAGGGGATTCGAATGCCGTAAATTTCGGAGCACGCTGAACCTTGCAGCATATCCCCTCCGGCTTTTGGGATCTGCGGCGAATCCGTACTGTCCTGCAAATTTCAAACGCAGAGCTGATTCACCGCAGCAATTTTAACGCACCTACTCACAAATCTGGCGTCCCGTAACAGGCGGCGCGTACCATAGCGCCCGTAGGGTGACTGCGCGTGCTCGCAGCAACTACGAATTGGATGCCTGCCAGACTTGCACCCGCAGCACGCGCCAACCGTAATCAGCGCCCCTTTTCTCCCCCTTCTTTTCCGGCAAGGCGGAAAAGATGGGGCCGCCGGAGGCTTGACCAGCCTGCTAAACCGCACGCCATCCTCCCCCTGACAGCGCAGTACCGCCCGGCTATGCAGATGCACAGCCGGGCGGCAGACCGTTTTTTCTTATTCCGCAAGCGCGGCGCGCAGAACGGGGTTTCTTGCCGCCTGCACCTCGTCGAGACGGCGGACAGGGGTATTGTGCGGCGCGGTGTGGAGCGCTTCGGGGTCCTCATGCGCGAGGCGGGCAAGCGCACGGAAGACCTCGATCGCCTCGTCCATGGTGGCCTTGGATTCCGTTTCCGTCGGCTCGACCATGAGCGCCTCATGGACGATCAGCGGGAAATACATTGTGGGCGGATGAATGCCGTTGTCAAGCAGGCCCTTGGCGATATCAAGCGCGGAAACACCGGTTTCTTTATGCAGCCGATCCAGCGTCATGACAAACTCATGCATACACGGGCCGGGATAGGCCATATCGTAGACATCCTGCAGCGCGGCCATCATATAATTCGCGTTCAGAACCGCGTTGCGGCCCACCTCATGCACGCCCTCCCGGCCAAGCATGGTCAGATAGGCGAACGCCTTGACGACGACGAGGAAATTCCCGTAGAAATCCCGCACCCGGCCGACGGACTGCGCAGGCTGCGCAAAGCGGAAGCCGCTTTCGGTCTTTTCCGGGATGGGGCCGGGCAGGAACGGCGCGAGGAACGCCTTGCAGCCAACGGGGCCGGAACCCGGCCCGCCGCCGCCGTGCGGCGTGGCAAAGGACTTATGCAGATTCAGGTGGATGCAGTCAAAGCCCATGTCGCCCGGACGAACGACGCCCATGACGGCGTTCAGATTCGCGCCGTCATAATAGCACAGACCGCCCGCGTCGTGGATGATCTTCGTGATTTCGAGGATGTTCTTGTCGAAAATACCGACCGTATTGGGGTTCGTGAGCATCAGTCCCGCCGTCTGCGGCCCGACGGCGGCGCGGAGCGCCGCGAGATCGACACAGCCGTCTGCACCGGACGGGATATTGACCACGCGGAAGCCTGCCATGACGGACGAGGCCGGATTCGTGCCGTGGGCGGAGTCCGGGACGATGATCTCTGTCCGGGCCGCATCGCCGCGTGCAAGGTGATACGCCTTGATGAGCAGCAGGCCGGTAAACTCGCCGTGCGCGCCTGCGGCGGGCTGGAGCGTGAACGCGTCCATGCCGGTCACTTCTCCGAGCAGCCTTCCGGTTTCATACAGCAGCTCCAGCGCGCCCTGCGCCGTCTGCTCCGGCTGAAGCGGATGGAGCCTTGCAAAGCCCGGCAGCGCCGCAAGCGCTTCGTTGACCTTGGGATTATACTTCATCGTGCACGAACCCAGCGGATAGAAGCCGTCGTTCATGCCGTGGACGCGATGCGACAGCGCGGTATAGTGCCGGATGAGTTCATTTTCGCTCACCTGCGGCAGGTGCAGCGGCTTTTTGCGCGCCGGCGCCAGCGTCACGACGGGCACATCGCACGCGGGAAGCAGCGACAGGCCATGGCCGGGCGCGCCCTGTTCAAAGATCGTCTTCATTGGCCGCTCACCTCCTGCAAAAGCCCGATCACATGGTCGAGCGTTTTCTTATCTGTCAGCTCCGTCACGCACCAGAGAATTCCGCCCTCCACCGGCAGGCCGCCCAGAATCCCGTGCGCCTCCAGCACTTCCAGCGTCCGCTCGGGGCACGGGCAGGCAGTGACAAACTCGTGGAAGAATTCGCCGGGATAGACGCGCTTCCAGCCGAGCACTTCTTCGAGCCGCTGTGCGAAATAATGCGCGCGGGACGTGCAGAGCGCCGCGGCCTGCCGCAGTCCGGCTTCGCCCATGGCGGCAAGATAGACGGCGGCAGTCAGCGCGCAGAGCTGTTCGTTCGAGCAGATGTTGGACGAGGCCTTTTCCCGGCGGATGTGCTGCTCCCGCGCGGAAAGCGTGAGGACATAGCCGGTCTTCCCCTCCGTGTCGTGCGTCTGACCGACGATGCGGCCGGGGAGCTTACGCATCATGGCGCTCGTCGCGGTCATAAAGCCGAGGTACGGGCCGCCGAAGGCCGTGTCGAGGCCAAGGGGCTGCCCTTCGCCGACGGCGATGTCCGCGCCGCACTCGCCGGGTGTTTTCAAAACTGCCAGCGAAATGGGGTTCACGCCCATGATGTATTTGGCCCCGGCTGCGTGCGTGATCTCGCCGAGCAGCTCCGCGTCCTCCAGCAGGCCGAAAAAATTCGGCTGCTGGACGTAGAAGCAGGCGGCGTCCGCACCGAGCATGGCGCGCAGCGCGTCCGGGTCTGTTCTGCCGTCCTTCATCGGGACAACGATCAGCTCTGTCCCGGAGCCAAAGCAGTAGGTCTTCATAACGCCGAGGACATTCGGGTCGACCGCTGCGGAAACATAGGCCTTTGTGCGTTTGCGGTCGCGGCACATGGGGATGGCCTCTGCGGCGGCAGTTCCGCCGTCATAAACGCCCGCATTGGACACGTCCATGCCGGTCAGCTCACAGAGCATGGTCTGGTACTCGAAAATTCCCTGTAAAATGCCCTGGCTGATCTCGGCCTGATAGGGCGTATAGGCCGTCACAAATTCCTCGCGGGTCACGACAGCCTTGACCGCCGCGGGGATATAATGCCGGTAGCTGCCCGCGCCGCGCAGACAGGTTTTGAACACGCGGTTCCGCTCTGCCAGCGCCGAGACGGCCTCAAGCGTTTCCAGCTCGCTCCTTCCGGGCGGCAGATCCAAGTATCCGTCCAGATACATCTGCTGCGGCACGTCCCGGAACAGATCTTCTACGGACGATACGCCGATCGTCCGCAGCATCTGCTCCCGCTCCGCAGCTGTCGTCGGGACAAAGGTGCCCATCAGTGCTCCTCCTTCGTGAACGCCTCATATTCCTCCGCGCTCAGAAGCTCGGAGAAGTCCGTGATATGCTCGATCTTCATGATCCACGCCTCATAGGGGTCGGAGTTCAGAAGCTCGGGAGAATCGTCCAGCTCCTCGTTGACCTCGGCGATCACACCGGTCACGGGGCTCATAACGTCGGACACGGCCTTGACGGATTCGACGTCGCAGGCCGTTTCGCCCGCAAGCACCTCGTCGCCGGGCTCAGGCAGATTGACGTAGACCAGATCGCCCAGCTCGCTCTGGGCAAAGTCCGTGATGCCGACAAGAGCGGTCGTGTCGTCGAGCATCTTGACCCATTCGTGGTCGCGGGAATACTTCAGTTCAGCGGGAAAATTCATAATTTGTTCCTCCAATTCTGTTTTGTGGGGTTGATTGGTTGAGTTGGTGGGGGGGAGAAAAGGGGCGCTGGATATGCTTCGCCATATTTGCAGGCAGTGCGGATTCGCACAGTATAGTAGGGGCCGATGCCCACATCGGCCCGTTGGTAAGCTGCGAATTCGCCGAAGATTTTCGTAAAACGCGGTGCAATCTGCCGGGCCGATGTGTACCGGCAAGCGGCAGACCCACATCCGTAACGCTCCTTCGTCGCGAACGGCTGTGACCGGCATCGGCCCCTACACTGAGCGGGCAAATTTCTGATAAAGTGTACTCTATCCGCTCAGATGCCCGTAGCCTCGGCCAGGGCGGAAATGAGCTTTTCCGTCTCCGCGTCGGAGAAGCAGTAGCGCATATCGGTGAAGCCCTCGCGCAGGCGGGCGGCTTCCTCCCGGACGTCCGCATTGCGCAGGATGCAGTCGGCGATCAGGTGCGCAAGGTGCGCAAACTGCTCCCTGCCGAAGCCGAAGCGGGTCATTTCGTTTACGCCCATGCGCAGCGCGCCGGAGGCGGTGAAGCCCTCCTCGTCGGGCGTGGCCTGATAGTTGCAGATGATGTTGTTCTCCTCGAGCCGCTTCGCGATCTCCGGGCCTCTGGCGTAGCCGACGCGGACGATGACCTGATGCGTCTCGGTGTAGCCCACGGCCGGGTCGCCCGCCACGTCAAGGCCCTCGGCCTTCAGGCTGGCGGCGAAGCTCTTCGCGTTCTCGATCACGGCCCTCTGGTATTCATCCTTGAACGCGTTCATTTCATACGCGGCCATCAGCTGGCCGAGCAGCGTTCCGAGGTGATGGTTGGAGACGCTGCCGGGGAAGGCGCGCGTTTCGATCGTCTCCCAGAGGCCCCATTTGAGGTCCTCCGGCTTGTAATTCACGCCGATCACGCCGCGCTGCGGGCCGAAGAAGGTCTTGTGCGTCGAGCCGGTGACGATCTCCGCGCCCTCTTCAAACGGCTTCTGGAAGTGGTCGCCGATCAGGCCAAGCACATGGGCCATGTCGTACATGACGGTCGTGCGGATGCCCTGCTCGCGGATGAAGCTTACAAGCTCCGCGACCGGCTCCTTGTACAGCACCATGGACTTGCCGAAGATCACGAATTCCGGCCGGTACTGCGCAAGCAGCAGCTTTGCCGCCTCCGTGTCGATGCGGTACGGGTCGTCGGCGCAGACGGGGAAATTGACGACCATCTGCTTTTCGGTGACGGGATCGACGGCGATATAGTCGTGCAGCGCACCCATGGGCTGTGCGGACAGATGGCCGCCGCGGACGATATGGTTGTTCATGACCCAGCCGAGCCGCTGCGGCGTGCGCTTGCGGTCGACGCGGTTCTTGAAGTCCATGAGCGCGGAGAAGACGGCTGTATTGGACATCTGGCCGGAGGTCACGCGCGTTTCAACCTGCGATGCGCCGAGGAACTTCTTCATCTCCTCAACGAGCAGTGCCTCGACCTCGCCGATGAAGTTTGTGCCCTGATAATAGAAGATCTCCGCGTCATAGAACGCCTTCTGCTTTTTATGCTCGGCATAGCGGTTCGACGGATCGGAGGCCGAAAGCAGGCGCACGGCGCGCGACTGCGTGTTTTCGGACGGGATGAGATTGATGCACCGGTGCTGCCGCCAGAGATGGTTCTCCTGCGCTTTTTTCAGGAGCGCGGCGGCCTTTTCGGCATACGGCGCGTCACAGTGCGGCGCAGCCGGGGCGGGATGATCGGGCAGGATGGGACGGACATAGGGCGCGGCGTCCTGCCGGATGTGCCACGCGACGACCTTGGCCGGCTGCCGCTTGCCGCGGATGTCGATCTCAAGATCAAAGTCCTGGCAGATGCGCGAATCGAGATACGCAAGGCCGATGGAGCGCTTGCCCGTCTCGGAGGTGATGACCGTTTCCAGTCCCTCTCCCTCCGTCTTGAAATAGGGGATCATCGTGCCGGAGGTCACATAGCCGACGGGCTTTCCCTCTGCCCACGCGTCCTTGCTGTAGACCGGGAAGCCCTTGCGCAGAACGCCCTTGCCGGAAAGATAGACCGGCTGGATGCGGTATGGAAGATCTGCAATTGCGGAATAATCGCGGTTCATGATCCTCTGGAACGCCTCGAACTGCCGCTTCAGCGCGGCGCGGCCAATGAAATCGCCCTTTTCCTCTGCGAACGAGACGGCGAATTTGGCCAGCGGCACAGCATAGACCGGGATCTCGCCGCCAAACTCGCACTCGCCCATCTCATGGCCGTAGAGCGGCAGAGACGCCTCCATGCGCAGCGTATCGCGCGCGCCGAGCGCGGTGGGTCTTGCCCCGAGTTCGATCAGACGGTCCCAAAAATACCGGGCATCCCTTGATTCGCAATAAAGTTCATAGCCGATGGGTTCTCCGGTATAGCCGGTCTTGGCAACGCGGACGGGACGGTCCTCCATGGTGAGCGTCCCCAGCGCGTTCTTGACGTTTTCCCGCGTAAGCGCCTTGCCGCCCGACAGGGTCATGAGCAGCTTTTTGGCCTCCGGGCCCTGCACGGCGATGGCGGCATAGCGGTCGGAGACGTTGGTAAGCGTGACGTTATAACGCTCGGCCTCGCGCATCAGGTGGGCGAGGTCCTTGTCGATGTTGCCCGCGTTGATGACGAGGAAATACTTTTCCGCCTCAAAGCGGTAGAGATATGCGTCGTCGATGGCGCAGCCGTTCTGGTCGGGGATGATGCAGTACTGCGCCTGATTGATGTCAAGCGCCTGCACGTTGCTGGACAGGACGTGCTGCAAAAACCGGACCATGTCCGGCCCTTCGACGTCGATACGGCCCATATGGGACACGTCGAAGATGGCGCAGCGGCTGCGGCAGTAGAGATGTTCGGCGACGATGCCGTCCGGGTACTGGATGGGCATATCCCAGCCGCCGAAGTCGACCATCGTGGCCCCGGCGTCCAGATGGGCCTGATAGAGTACGGTTCGTTTCAGTTCGCTCATGGTGTTCCTCCCTTTTTCCTGATCTCGCGCAGGCTGTGCGCCTGCGGGTATGCAGTGCTTCGATAATCCTTATCCGCCCGGTCCGCCTCCAGCAGATCCAGCCGGTCCAGTTCCTTGAGTTTGCGGTAAATGCGCAGCCATGCGCATTCGTTTTCGGGGTTGACCTCGCAGCGGCCGTTCCGCTGTCCGCCGCACGGCCCGTGGACGAGCGATTTTGCGCACTGCGTCACGGGACAGATGCCGCCGGTCTGGCCGAGCATACAGTCGCCGCACATCCGGCAGGCCTCACGGAAAACGCCAGCACGTTCGATCTGCCCGAGAAACAGCGTGTCGTTCGCGGGGAAGACCGGGACTGCGGTATTGGCCGCGACAGTCTGTGTGCCGTCGCCGCAGGCCAGACAGACGATGGCCTCCGCGCCGCTGTCGCGCAGGGGCTTAAGATCGCGCTTGACGAGCAGCATATGGCAGCACTCGTCCGGCAAGACCGTACCGACTGTCTCGATCCCCTGCTCCTGCAGCAGCTGTCGCATCTGCTCCAGCTCCTTTTCTCCGCCGGTCTGACAGGCTGCGGCGCAGTTCCCGCAGCCGACCAGCGCGACGCGGCGTACACCGTGCAGCATCGCAAGCACCTGCTCCACGGGCTTTTTTCTTGTTACGATCATATGCTTCTCCTTAAAAAACAGAAAACAGAGCGCGCCAAAAGAAGGCGCGCTCTGTTCGTAAACCTGAAAGATTCTCCCGGCTGACCGGGATTGCTTCTTCGGTGCTGCGGATGCAGCTTTCCAGAGTTCCGTCCGGAATCAGTTTTTTTGCCTGAGAGTTCGTTGCGCGTTCCCCTTCGGCGGCATACGGGTATGCCCTCTCCTGATTCGTTCATCCGGCTGAATTCAGTTGTCGAAATTTGTGCGTTTTGACGAAAATAATGCGTGTACAACTTTGAATCTTATCTACTTTTTCAGTCTACCGTATTTCCCGGAAAAAAGCAAGCACTTTTTGGGAAATGCGCAAAAAACAGCCCCCAACAAAGGGGGCTACACACAGCCGCCGGTGGATGGACACACCATCCGCCGGCGGCTGTGATACTTGCTGTGAGAGAAGACCAACTCCACACCTACGATGGGTATCGCTTGCTGAATCGCAGGTATATTCCCGCAGCTTGTATCGTCCTGCCTATATCTTCTATACGGAAGGACCGAGACTCTTCCAGCCACGATCGTTTTCTTTGTGATCCACAGGGTTTTGCAGCCCACATCCATAGCTTGAGCAGTTTCCTGATTTCGGGAAACTGCTCTTTTTCAACGACATAAAATTCAAGCGTCCGTTGGCTCAGAGCCTGCGGACGCTTTTTATCAGTGTACAGGAGCAGATCGCGCTGCTTTTGCCGCAGCCGGAACAGGAGCAGGGGTTCACAATGGAACAGACAATGTAATATTCGCAGGAAGCCGGGATTTTAGAAGTCCCGGCTTTTTTGCGTTCAGGAGGTCAGCTTGGTATAAAAACAGGGAAAATGCGGAAATCATATCCACAAGGAGCGTGAGGCTATGGAAATGACCGTCAAGGACGAGCGGAAGCTGGTTGAGATTTGGCTGACGAATGCAGAAAAGTCAGACCCGGTCCTGCGCGCCGGCTTGCAGAGCGTCTATGACACATACAAAAAGAAAAAGTATCTGGTGGCAGTTTTTGAGTCTGGAAATTGCGACCTTTATGAACAGACGCGGGATCTGCTGCTTTATAACCGCCAGAGATTGGCGGAGCAGGAAGTCCAGCGTGAAAAGGCGCAGCAGATGACCATGTAGCGCCGGATACATTGGGGGCGAAGAGAAAATTTCTCTTCGCCCCCGTTTTCTCTTTATGCACCTCCCGATATACAGCGCATTTTTGTCTTGCAATCTCTATTTTGATGATGTACAATATTATCTACGATATCAAAACGAAACCGTAGATATTCGTGATAAGAGCGCGGCTGATTGGGGAAGACGAGAATGGGCGAACCAATGAAAAACGAGATTCAGCTTTTTGAGGACCAGAAGATCCGCGTGGCGTGGGACGCAGAACGGGAGGAATGGTATTTTTCCATTGTGGACGTTGCCGGCGTGCTTACAGACAGCCCCGACTATAATACCGGGCGAAAATACTGGAACAAGCTGAAACAGCGGCTGAAAGACGAGGGCAATGAACTGGTGACGAATTGTCACCAGTTGAAAATGCGGGCGGCGGACGGTAAAAACCGCCTCACGGACGTTGCCGACACGGAGCAGCTTCTGCGCATCATCCAGTCCATTCCCTCCAAGAAAGCCGAGCCGTTCAAGGCGTGGCTGGCGATGGTCGGCCGGGAGCGCATTGAGGAGACCATCGACCCCGAGCAGGCGATCGACCGTGCGCTGGAAACCTATCTGAAAAAGGGCTATTCCGAGGAATGGGTACATCAGCGGCTGCTTGCCATCCGCATTCGCAACGAGCTGACGGACGAGTGGAAAAAGCGCGGCGGCAATGTCGCGGGTGTGGCGAGAAAAGCGCTGGAAGCCGAAACAGGCAAGCCTGTCGTTACCGCGCAGAACGCCGAGAGCTTCCGCCAGCTTGTCACGGATATTGTAACGGACGCGGCGCAGCTGCCGGAGCAGATGGAGGAGAATGCAAATGGGAAATGAGCCGAAAAGCAACTACCGAGGAATCCTCGGCAGCTGGCGGCAGACGGAATAGTATCTCAAGGGTGAATGCGAATGATAGAACGCTTTGACATTGCGGGGTATGCCCGCATTTCGGTCGATGAAGAACTCGACCGCGACAATGTGTCGATTGAAAACCAGAAGTCCATCATCGAAGATTTTGTAACAACGCACTTTCCAAACAGCACTCTGACATTTTTTGAGGACCGCGACCGCTCCGGCTATACATTCGAGCAGCGCGAGGGGTATCAGGAGATGCGCCGGGGGCTGATGAGCCACAAGTACGACATTCTCATCGTCAAGGATTTCTCCCGCTTTTCGCGCCGCAACTCGCGCGGACTGGTAGAGCTGGAGGATCTGCGCGATGCGGGTGTGCGTATTATCTCGATCGGCGATAACATCGACTTTCCGAATGACGACGACTGGCTCAAAATTCAGTTCCAGTTCTTAATCAACGAAATGCCCGTCACGGACACGTCGAAAAAGGTGCGCAGCGTCGTGAAGCGGCGGCAGGAGGAGGGACGATGGCTCTGCGCCGCGCCGTATGGCTATATTCTGAACAAGCAGCAGGTCTTTGAGGTCGTGCCGACAGAAGCCGAGGTCATCCAGACGATTTTCAAATTATATCTGGACGGCTGGGGCTACAAGAAAATTGCCAACTACCTGACGGATAACAACGTGCCCACGCCACGGATGTCCGAATGTGAGCGCCGCGCCGCCGCGGGAGAGCCTGTCCGCCGCAAGACGAAAGCGGCGTGGGCGATCGTCACGGTGCAGGGGATCCTCGATAACGATTTTTATATCGGCACGCTGCGGCAGGGCAAGTTCACGCGCGTCAAGATCAACGGCACAGACCGAAAGCTGGACGAGAGCGAGCACCGCGTCTTTGAGCACCACCATCAGGAGATCATCGACTACCGCACATTTGCAACCGTGCGCTCTCTGCGCGAAAGCCGCTCGACAAACAACTATCGCGGGGTCAAGGTCAACGACAACGTGTACTCGGGGCTTCTCGTCTGCGGTGACTGCGGCAGCCCGATGTTCGCGATGAGCCGGAGCGATCTGGCGCCCGCCTATACCTGCGGAACGTACCACAGGCGTGGACTCAAGGGGTGCACGAGCCACCATATCCGCGTGGAAACGCTCGATGCGCTGGTCAAGGACTATGTGCGGAAAGTCCGTGACAATTCCAGCACCATGCTCGAGCGGCTGAACGCCGATCTGGAGAAAGAACAGACCGACATTGCAGAGACGAAGCGCACGGAAGAAAATCTGGAAGCCTTACTGCTTGACAAGCAGGAGGAACTGAAAGCGACCAAGCGCCAGCGCATTCGCGACATGATGAAGCACCCGGAGCAGGAAGCACTTTTGGAGGAAACCTACGACGAGCTGGAGGCGGAGCTGACGCAGCGCATTGCGGGCATTCAGCACCAGATCGAATTTGCCAGTGACAAACGAAACACCATCATCCGCATCAACCGCGTGGCGAAAACGGCAATGGATGTATTTCACGACATTCTGGAAAAGCCGGCGCTTGACCGCAATGACCTGAATCTGATGATCGAAAAAATCCGGGTATTTGAGGATCACATTGAGGTGCAGCTCAAGGCGGACATCGACAGCCTGCTCAAGACCGGCGCACTCCCGGAGGACGCCGCAAATTTTAATTGGGACACGGAAAATAGCGAATCCCAGCTTGTAGGGGCGGACGACTCTGTCCGCCCGCGGGTCGATGTGGGCATCGACCCCTACGAAACTGAAATTGTCCAAGGTGCGGCGCACCGAAAGGACAAGGTTTTCCGTGTCAGTGTTATCAGCAGCGGCGACCCGCTGGAGATTTATACGGAGAAGGACGGCGAGGTGATCTTTAAGAAATACTCGCCGATGGGCGATCTGGGGGAATTTGCGGGACAGATCTGTGAAGCGATTGGGAAGAACACCGGATATATCGCGGCGGTCTGCGACCGGGACGCGATCATTGCGGTGCATGGCGTGCAGAAGCGGGAGCTTCTGGACAAGCGCTGCTCGCAGGAGCTGGAGCAGCTCATGGAGCTGCGGCGCAGCTACCGCTATCAGGACGGCGATCTGCCCGTCCGGCCGACGGACGCATCCGACCGCTACCGCGTCGGCGCCGCAGCCCCCATTGTGACAGAGGGCGACTTAATGGGCTGCGTCCTGCTTCTGAGCGAGGACGGCGCGCCCGCGCTCGGCGAGGCGGAGCAGCGGCTCGTGCAGACCGTCGCGGGCTTTCTCGGACGGCAGATGGAGAGCTGAACAAGCAGGCAGGGATTCGGTTCCCTGCCTGTTTTTGCGGGTGCGCAAATGTCAAGTATTTAATGCGAAAAAAGTAGAAATATTTTTATGATACCTTTTTACCTCGGCAAAAAGGCGTTGTCAAGGTGCATTTCAGGGGCTATGCAGCGGCGGCGAACGCGGCGCTGAACATCTGCGCGGATGACTGGAAGCCGAGTATTTCGCGTGGGTAGTTGTTTATCCAATCTTCCACACGGGCAACATCTGCGTCCGTGACGGTTTCAAAGTCCGTGCCTTTCGGGAAGCGCCGCCGAATCATGCGGTTTATGTTTTCGTTCGTTCCGCGTTCGCAAGAGCAGTACGCATGACAATAATACAACGCCGTGCGTTTTTCTTCGGCGTTGATCGCGCTGCGTGCGATTCCGTCCGCATCCGCAAATTCCGAACCGTTGTCAACCGTGATCGACTTGAATACCGTATAGAACGCCGCGCCGTAAATCCGTTCCAGCCGGTCAAGCGCCTGCACGACGGTTTCCGCTCTGCCGTCTTTTATGCGTATGATGATCTCGCGGCGTGTCACCCGCTCAGACAGCACAAGCAAGCGTGCCTTTGTCTTTTTCTTTCCTACAACGGTATCCATTTCCCAATGCCCCGGTTCTTTGCGTTCGTTGATGATCTCCGGGCGTTCGTCAATCGGCGTTCCCCGGCTTTCCCGCTTCTGACGCGGGCGGACTTTCTTGTATTCCTTTTTCCGTTCGCCCTTTTCCGGGAGATCGGCGTTGGTCAGTTCCAGAAATACGCCCTCGTCGATATACTTGTAAAGCGTGGCGCGGCAGAACGTCATACCGAAATGTGCAAATTCTTCCCGATGCAGAAGCGCGCAGACCGCCGCCGGGGAATAATCGTCGTTTATTATTTTATCTTCGATGAATGTGGCGACGGCATGATTCTTGCCGATTTTCAGCGGCGCGCCCTTTGCTGACAGGCTTTCTTGATAACGTGCCTCGGCAATTTCAGGGCTGTACCGAATATCCGTTGTCAGGTCTGAATTCATGTGCGTGTACGTCCCGCGCTTCACTTCCCGATAGATCGTGCTGACGTGTACGCCGAGGTCTGCGGCTATCTGCTTCGGCTTGTATCCGATATTCAGACGCGCTTCAATTTTCAGTCTGTCCCGAAACTGCAACTGCTTGTATTGTTCGCCCATGTCATACCCTCCATATATAGCAAAAAGGGGCGGTTTCCCGCCCCTTGCTTCTTTATTGTTTATCTTTCCGCGAGGTTTAATTCCTGTTTCAGCGCCCGTGCCAATACCGCCGATACGTTTACATTTGCTTCTTTCGCGGCAACGTCCAGCCACGACGGAAGCGATACGTTGCGGCGTACAGTTTTCATGTCATTCTTCCTGCGATACTCCGTAAAGTCAACGTCTACAAGCGTGACAATGCCGTTTTCCGCTCCGCTTTTTGCCTCGTCAATGCTGGACGGCTTCGGCAGCTTCTCGTTATCATCTTCCATGTCGATTCCTACAAGCCCGATTGCATCGCGTGCCATCTCCATAGCGTCAGCGTAGTCCGCGCCCTCCGTATTGATATTAAAATCCGGCACATACACAATGATGTGTTCTTTCCCTTTTGTCATAACGATAGGATACGCCGCTTTCATACTGTAACCTCCTTGAAATTCGCATAGCATATATAATTATAGGCGTTCGGCAGGGGGCTTATTTCAGCCCCCGCCGTTTTATGATTGCCTTTGCTAAATCTTCGTCGATTTCTCTGTGTCTCGGAACGCTTTCCCTTTCACCGCCTTTCGTGTATATGTCGTGATTTGAGCCGTGCCGTTTGAATTTCCATCCGTTTCTTTCTAATAGTTCGATGAAATCTTTTGTTTTCACGTTCGACCCTCCTTACATTGTCTATTATACACATTTGATGTGTATTTGTCAATAGCTATCAGAAAATAATTTACACATTTTTTGTGTATCATAAAACCCGGCGAGGAAAAATCCCGCCGGGGTTACTCAATGCCCAAAAGCCACAAAACAGATACGCCGAGGACTTTTGCGAATATCGGTATTTCATAGTCAGGAACAAACCGCGTCCCGATCTCAACGCGGCTGATCGAATCGCGCTCCATAATTACGCCCTCGACCTGAACGCGCGCCGCGAGGTCTGATTGTGATAGCCGCTGTTTCAGCCGCGCTTCCCGGATGCGTTCACCGCAGATATTCTTTTTCCCGTTGTAATCGTATATCTTCATGCGCTGCGCGCCGCCCTCCTTGTGCTAATGGTCTGCATTATTCTTGACTTTAACACGCGGATGAATGATAATTGTGTTAAAGGTCAGCACGACCGAAAAATATCAGGAGGGCTACTCATACCATGAAAAAACTGAAAACGTGGCAAATCGTTCTTCTTGTGATCTTCTATCCCATCGGCATTTGTGTATGGATTTATCGGGTCTGGAAGAAAAACAAGCTAAAGCGGGACGCGGCTGCGGCTGCTGTCGCCCGCCGGGAAGCAAAAGAACGAGAAGATTCGGCACGTCTGGAAGCGTGGCGCGCAGAGCGGGCAGCGCGGGAAACGTTGAAATTCAAGGTTGTCGGCGTGACGTTCAAAAACGAGGACGGGAAAAGCCGTCAAACGCTTCTACGCAAGCTGCATTTCGGGGACGCGCCCTTTAACAGCGACGATGGCGTTGACATTACGATTGAACGCGGGGCATATCAGGGCGAACCGGCGTTTTCCGTATTTGCCGAAGGTCATCAGGTCGGCAATATCAGCAAAGATGACGTGCCGTTTTTCGTGCGGCGTTGGAGCGATTTTGTCGGCGTGACTTCCGCCGAAGTCTACGGCGGCGGAACGGATGACGAGGGGCATTCGATCAACTACGGCATGAAAATCAACTGCGAGTTCCGCAAACAGGCGTAATGAAAACGAAAAGAGCGGGCGAGGAATCAAACCCCCGCCCGCTCAAATTATTTTTTGTCCGGGATAGCGTCAAGCATACCCGCGCTTTCAAAAGCGTTGTAAAGAATCTGCGCGACGGCTTCGCGCGTAATGGGCTGCTGCCACCCATAATTGCCCGCGCCGTCTCCGTTGAAAATGCCCTTTCGCTTGCAGAATTCCGCCGCGTCGCGCGCCCATGCGGAGGGCGTGTCGCCCGTGTCGGCGCAAGAGGTCAACTGTTTCCGTGCTTCTTCAATGTTCATGTCCAATTCCTCCCCGGATAACCGTTCCTTGAATTTCTTCCATTGTTCATTGCCGGACGTGCCGTAATAGGTGTTCGTATCGTCGCCCATCCACGGACGCGGACACCATTTCCCCGTAACGTCGTAATGCCGCACGACGTTTTCAAGCGGGACGTTGTATTTCTGCATCAGCATTTGCGTGAATACAACAAGGTTGTCCACGATCTCCGGCGGGAAATACCAATCTGCGGGCGCTGCGGAACGCGCCGTAGATTTGTCCAGCTTATACGGTCGGACTTCAATGCCGATACTGTTTTCATTCCTGCATCGCGGGTGAACGTATGCGCCGGATGTGCCGCAATGCCAAGCAATATTGTTGTCCTCGACGCACTGATATACGGTGCTTCCTTCGTCTAAGCAATAATGCGCGGATGCCTGAATACCCGGCGTATTGAAATAGTTTGCAACTGCTGCCGCCGTACCGAGCGAACCGAAATAATGAATCACGATGTATTCAATTTTCCGCTGCCCCGTGCATCGCCTGAAATTGCGGCTGATAAGCCGCTGTTCAACTGTCAGGGGCATTATTGCGCCCCCTTGCTTTCTACTGCGTCGCTGATCTTCTGCGTCTGCGTGCCGAAGTAGAACGCAATCACGACCGTATAAACGACCATGAATTCCTGACTGATCTGCTTCGTAACGGCTAAGTACGCGAATACCGCCGTCAGCGCAAGCGTCACAATGCTTTTGACGCTCAAAAGCGCGCCGATTCGTTTCAGAATGATTTCGTTCATGTGTTTTCCTCCTTTTAACAGTCCCGTTTCAGTGTGGTTTCGTACACGATACCGCCCGCCGTGTTTTCTGCCTTGCTTTTGTTCAGGGCAAAAGACAGCACCGTAGCAGTAGCCGCCTGCAATAACGCTATCAGCGCAGTCAAATACGGCAAGCTGCCCGTATAGTTGTTTGTGACTGCGATATAGCATAAATCCAGCGTTGTCGATGTCGTTTTATAGTCAATCAACAAAACGCCGTAGCAAAGAAGTTTGCTGAATGACAGATAGCCTTTTACAAACTCCCATGCTGCGGCAAACGCTGCTTTGATCTTCATGCGCCGTAGGGCGCGCTTTCTGGTCATTTGCTGCCCCCGTAATCGTGGGACTCCAGAATTTCAAGCCGCTTGTTCGTGCGGGCGCTGTCGCCCTCCAGCTTCACAACACGTTCTGTCATCTTCACAAGCGTTTCGTCCTGTTTTTCCTGCTTGCGCTTAATGTCATCCGTGTTCGCCTTGATATAGCCGATTTCGGTCAGCACCGTCCCGGACTCCTTGCCCGCATCGGCGCTGTCTTTTTTGCTGTTCCTCGCAAACGCAAGATATGACAGCGCAAACCCCGCAAGCGTTCCAAAAATGCCGATAATCACGCTCCAATTCATAAAGCACCCTCCGTTATTGTTCGATGTAGTCAAGCGTCACGGTTTCTTTCCCCGGCAAAATGGGACAACCGCGCACGTGGTAAATCGTTCCGTCAATCAGAACGCCCTCGCCGTCCGCTTCTCCGCAGACGGCATACATACCGGGCGCGGTCAGCCGCACCCATATCAGCGCGTCGCGCTGCGCAATAACCTTGCCGTCCTTTGCGGCGGTGTAGATTGCGCGGGTCATGCCGTGACCTCCTGCCATCCGGCGGGGTATTCTTCGGGAGTCCATGTGTTGCTGTCAAGCAGCGATTCGTAAAGCACGTCGCCCCAATAGCCGCGTTCACCCTTTGAAAACGCAAGCCCCGCCGTAATGGGTGACGGAATAACCCGCACGCCGTTTTTATACAGCACGTCTTCCCACAAGTTCGGCGCGGCTTCCGGCGTGTTTTCCGCCGTGTCCCACAAATCGACTGTCGCGCGCTTCAACGCGCCTTTCCAGTTGATGCGCGTGCCGGACTTCACAAGCGCCCCGCCGCCGGTCAGCGTCGGAAACAATTCTACGGCGGTCGAACCGTCTTTGTTGTCAAGTCCCGCGCCCGCCGCCTTTTCGATCATTGCGCGCAGTTCCCGCGCCCGCTGGACAGTAATCATTCGTCCGCACCTCCTACCAGAATGTCAACGACTTTATCGGCTTCGGCAATCATCAACGCGCCGCTGAATTGCTCCACGGTCGCCGTCGGTTCGATGCCGAGTAGATCATCGTCAGAAAACTTATACACGAAATCTTCAAGGCGTGTTTTCGTTTCCCCGTTTTCTTCTGTGTAGTCAACCGGGACTTTCACACAAAAGCCGCCTGCCTGCGCCCGCTCACACGGGACATAGCACCCGTTTTCATGCAGGCGGACAAAAATAACGTCATCCGAATAACCGATGACGCTGCCGTTCTGTTTGATCTGATACATACGTTATCCCTCCATTTTCGGCGGCTGTCCGAGCCGCGCAGAATAAAACGCCGTCAGCTTCGGCGTTGGCATTGTGCGCAAGAGGTTTTTCCAGTAATAATTATCAGCGTCCGGGAAGCGTTCGGCGGTAAAATCCGCCGCCGCGTCGCCCTTTCCGCTGATATAGAATCGGTACAGCTTGTCAAGCAGCTTTTGCCGGTATGCGCCCTCCAGCGTGTCTGGTCTGAAATGTTCCCAGCCGTCCTCGCTGGTCACGGCGCAGATACCGCGCCCGTCCGGGGCGTGAAGGAATCCGCCGTTTTCCGTTACCTTTGTGCCGTGGCGAATGTTGAAATAGCCGCCGATTCCGCTGCCCTTATACCGTTTGTAAGTGATGTAGTCCATACGTACCTCCCGGAAACAGTTGATTGTACTGCCGCAATACCTTTTGTACGGCAAAGTAGGAGTGAAATCTTCTCATGTGACCGAGCCATGATGTGACGGAAGCTGCTACGTCCGCCGCTGCCATCCTGCCCCGGTCTACCCATCTTCGGAAAATCTTCAATTTCTGCATCATGTGCCGAACGCCCTGATACGTCGCTTTGCGGACGATCTTGCCGGTTCTTCCGTATCGAAAACGGACTTTTACAAAAGAGAATCCGCGCGTCAATTTGATGATCTGCGTTTTCTTTTCGTTCAGGCGGATACCGTGCGCGGCGCAGAGCCGCCGCAAATGATGCAGGCAGTTTTCGAGCTGCTTCTTTGAACGGTCGATAATGCAACCGTCATCCATGTATCGGACGTACTGTTTCATGCGCAGAACGTCTTTTATGAAATGGTCGATCTTGTTCGGCAAGGCAAGCGCGGCAATCTGTGAAACCTGACTGCCAAGCCCTAGCCCCACGTCCCCGAAGTTGGAAATAAAATATTCCGACAAGCGGACGAGGTTTCCGTCGATTCCGCTGCGCCGGAATTGTTCAAATATCGGTTCGTGATGCGCTGTGTCAAAATACTTTGAGAAATCGAAAATCAGGGCATAGCCCTCGTTTCCGTACCGGCGGTAATGATCTGCAAGAAACCGCGTCACGCGGGATACGGCGAAGTCATAGCCTTTTCCGGGCAGGCTTGCGCCATTGTCGTAGATAAACGACTTTGATAATGCAGGGACGAGGCAGTAATCGCATAAGCAGCGCTATACGACACGTTCGGAAATGTGAACGCTTCGGATGTGGCGCGGCTTGCCCCGTTCTACAAGATCAAATTCGTAAAATCCACGCGACCGATATTTTCCGGTCAGTAATTCTTCCTGCGTCTTTGCGATGTGGGCGAGGGCAGACGATTTATAACGCTGTGTGCTTGCTTTCCACCCAACGCCCTTGATAGACGCGCGGTATGATGCGTAAAGATGGTCAAAAGAAAACACCGCGCCGAAATCCCCGAATTCTTTCAACGCTTTTGCTTTCTTCTCTATGCGCGCGGCTTTGCGCCGCTGATACCGCGCTTCGTGCCTTTCTGTGCTGTTCATGGGAAAATGATACCTCGTACATTTCTTTCTTGTCGCGCTGTCTAAAATGCGTAACGGCGTAGCCATGAAAACGCGGGGAACGCGCGCCCCGCGTCCATGCAAGTAGCGTCCGGCTTTCCGTATCGTGGTATATGTTTGTCCGGCGGCGGATGCCGTCAGAGGGGTTATATTCCCCTTTTGTATAGGGACTGCTTTTGCCTGTCGGCTAATCGGTCTGCCCTATGTCCATACAAAATCCGGGGGCAAAGCCATTCGAGTAGTTCGCGTTGTTGTTGTTGACCGTGCCGTCAGTATTCACATTCACGAAATTCGTGGAATTGCTGGCATTCGGGGAACGGAGCCACCAATTAACGGCTGTACGGAATATAACCCAAATCATGCAGGGCGGCGCGCTATCGCGCTTTGTCGCTCCGCTTGATCTTTGATATTTGTGCGAGTTCGTCGGTTATCAGCTTGACCCATTCTTTCAGGACGTTCGACGGCAATTTTTCATGGTTGACATTCATATACGCAAGGTCAAGCACGTCCAGCATGGAATTGTAATAGCCTTGCGCCCGTTCGTACAATTCCTTGCGGTTTTGCTTGTCTGCGTCGTTGTGAATGTAAATCAGATTTGCCGTCTTGATAAGCCGGTACGCCTCGCGCGCCGCATTGTAAAGCGGCAGCGAGAAATAGAACGTGTAGCTTTTCGGTAAGATTCTGACGCGGTTGTACGTGAAAACGTAGATTTCGCGGGCGAGGTTGATATACTCCGCCGGGCTTTCTCCGCGTCGTGACTTCGGTACTGACATTTCGTGACCTCCTGCCGCCTGTGCGCCCATTGAGGGCGCAAGGCTTGAATTCCGAATTATACACAAAAGCCGGGGGCAAAGCCACTCGAGTAGTTCGCGTAGTTGTAGTTGACCGCGCCGTCAGCATACACAAACACGAAACCCGCGGAATTGCTGGCAAGCGGGGAACGGAGCCACCAATAAACGGCTGTGCTTGTCGCGCTGTGATTGTATTTGACCTTGCTGTTTCCGGCGCTGTAATACGAATACTGCGCCTGTTTGCTGGCTTCGTTGCTGTTTGCGTAAGTGGTAGACCCGAATACTTCGTATTCCGATAACAGGAAAAAGTAATCTGTGGTCGCCGTCACCGCGCTTGCGGCGCTGCTGTTGCCTGTGTTGTTTGTGTACTTCGTCACGGATTTCAGCACCGCGCGGAGCGCTGCCGGGATGACCGCAATGATCGTGCCGGAATAGCTTGACAGGCTTGTACCGCAAATTGCCGTTCGCATATTTGATGATTCCCAACCGCCGGAGTTTGAGTTGCCGGTATTCATGCGGAATCCGCCGCCGGTATTGTTGTAATGGCTGTCGCATAGCGCAACGTCTGTGCCGCCGGACAGCGCCGTTTTGCCTAACTGGAAATGAATGCGGTTTGTTCCTTCGACGCCGGAATTGTGATTGAATCCGATTATGAACACATACGTCGTGACGTTGGATAACGTCAGCGCCCCAACCGTGCCGCTCAGTGTGATCGCTTTGCGGTCGCCAATGCTCCAATATGACGCGCCCTGTCCTGCATCAGATACGGACTTGATGACGCTCCATTCGTTATTGTTCAGCGTAGACGAAACAAAAGAGAGGGTCAGCGCGTACGTGGTCGTGCTGGATACGACGTTGACCGTGCCGCTGACGCTCTGCCCGCTCTTTGTGGCGACGATTGTATATGTGCCGGTTTCCGTTACGGTAAATACCGCCGTCCCCGTGCTGGTCTTTGTCTGGACTGTCGTGCCGTCCTTTTTCAACGCGACGGATGCGCCGGAATCGACCGTTACCGTGATCGTCGCGCTAAAGAACGTCAGGGACACGGCGTAGCTGTCTTTTACGGACACGCTCTGCGTGTTGGAAGTCTGCCCGTTCAGCGTTGCCGACACGCTCCACGTACCCGCCTCCGGCAGTTTCAGAACACAAGAGCCGCCCGCCGCCGTGCCTGTGACGGTCTTGCCGCTTTTCGTCGCGGTTACTGCCGCACCGGATGTAACAGAAACGACGAGGGATAATTCCACCCCCGCCGCCGATAATGCGTTTGTTTTTCCGATCATGTTTTACACCGCCTTAATGCACAAAATAGATTGCAGCGTGATCGCCGCCGCCGGTTTCGACGCGGCGTAGATTTTGACCGTTCCGCTGCCGGACAGCGCGACGGGCGCGTAGATGCCGGATGCGGCTTCCGCTGCCCCGAACGTGACCTCCGGCACGTGGCTTGCGGTCACGCCCGTCAGCGTCAGTGTCGCCGCGTACGGGTACGCTGCATACGTGCTGTCGCTTCTCCACGCGGACGCTGCAACGCTGACATTCTGGAAAATAAGCGCCTGCGCATATCCGCTGTGTGAATGGCTGGCAGCGGCGAAATCTCCCGGCTTTTTGCCGCTGTCCTTCTGCTTGCCGGTCGTGCCGTCGAACGCGACGAGGTTGCCGGAAACCGGGGACGAAACCTTTTCGACGTACCCGCTGTGCGTGTGGCTGGCAGCGGCGAAATCTCCCGGCTTTTTGCCGCTGTCCTTCTGCTTGCCGGTCGCGCCGTCGAACGCGACGAGGTTGCCGGAAACCGGGGACGAAACCTTTTCGACGTACCCGCTGTGCGTGTGGCTGGCAGCGGCGAAATCTCCCGGCTTTTTGCCGCTGTCTTTCTGCTTGCCGGTCGTGCCGTCAAATGCGACGAGGTTGCCATCCGTCGGGGATGTGACCTTTTCCGTTTTTCCGTTGTTCAGGGCTGTAATGTTGTCCTGCATTGCTTTCTGATCTGCCGCCGTGAAATATCTGCCGATAACGTCGCCCGCAGACCACGCCCGCGCGGTCGTGCCGTCCTGCCCGCGTACAACGGTCAGCACGTTCCCGTTCTTTGCGGTCATCAGCACAGTTTCCGCCGTAGACCCGTCTGCACCGATTGTCAGCAAGTTCGGCGCATCCGGCAGCATTGTCCCGTCAACGACGTTTACGGTCGTTCCCGCCGCCGTCAGCGCGCCGGACAGGGACGTTTCCGGCGTGTTCGCCTGTGGCGGGTACATTTTTGCAAGTTCTGCCATTGCGTAACCTCCCGTTTTAGTAATCGCCGCCGCCGCGCGAATTGCAGAACGTCTGCATGAATACCGCGCCGACAATGCGGCTCATGGAATTCGGTAAAATCTGAATCGTATGCCATGCGTTGCGCTGAATCTTTCCGCTGCCGTCCGTTTTCAGGTACTCGACAATATCCAGATTGTCATACGATGCCGGGGCAGGGATTTCCACGCCGTCAACCTTGATCGTTGCCGAAGATGCCCGCGCGCCCTCATAGATGCCGAATTCGATTTTGTGTGTATGATCTTGAACCGTGTGCGTGTGCGCCTTTACCGTGTGCGTATGGGCGCTGACGCTATGCGTATGCGCGCTGACGCTATGCGTGTGCGAACCGACGGTATGCGTATGCCCCGGATGCGTATGCGCGCCGGACGGCACGAAATTCACGCCGCCGATGATATTGTTGTTGTAGTCTATCAGCGCAAGGCGGTCTCCGCGCGCAAGACCGTGATTGTGATTTTCGCCGCCGCTGCCGCCATCATCCGAAGAATTGATTGTGTTGCTGCTTCGCAGACTTGTTGACGATGACGTTGTTCCGCCGCCGGACGAGGTTGTAGACCCGCCGCCGCTGGATGTGGTCGAACCGCCGCCGGATGACGTTGTTTGTCCGCCGCCGCTGGAGGTTGTCTGCCCGCCACCGCCGCCGATTGCTTTTTCATACGCGCGGAATGCTTCAAACTGGATGTTTAACAGCATTTTGTTGATACGCACGACGGAATCAGAAATATACAGTTTCAGCGTCGCCGGATGCGTTGCGTCGGCGTTGTCCGTGAAATTGTAAATCTGCTGATTCGTCGCGCCCTGCGCATACGTTTCGTTGATGAGGGCGCGGTTTTGCAGTTCCGAAATGCTGCCCGCAATGTCCTTTGACTTGTTGGCTATGGTCACAGTCACGCTTCCGGGGTCGCCCTGCGCGTCGCTTTTCTCCACGCTGACAATGCGCGTGCGGAGGTTGATGCCGTCGGCTTCATCCACGACGCGGACGATCTCGCCGGGGCGGAATTTTGAAAACGTGTCGCCGGTCAGCCTGTGAAGGTCGATTGCGCCAATCTCATAGCTGACATATGGGTTTTTCAGTTCTGCAAGCATCTGTTCCGCGTAGCCCTTGAGGTTTTCCGCGACTTCATACCGGCTGTCTACAAGGATGGTCGAACATAGCCCGTACTGCTGAATGCTCATTGCATCCTCGACATACGGCTTGCCGCCGTTCACGCCCGCAATGGTCAACTGATTCACGCCCTCGCCGTAACCGAGGGCATAAATGCGGTTTGCGATGCCGGATGCGTCCACGGTCTTTTTCATCGAGGTCATGTTCTTCGCGTATCGGACTTCGCTTTTCATCGTGTCCGACGGCGCTACAAGCGAAATCGTCCACGGGTAAACAGTCGTGTCCCATGTCCACATATATTCGCTGTCAAAGCATTCCGGCACGGCGAACAGCGCCGCAAGCAGCGTTGAATTTTCCCAGTTGTACTCGAAATACCGCTTGAAATCGCAATCGCCCAAAACCCAGTTGCGCGTTGTCTGCCGCGCAAGCACGTAGTTCAGCACGTCGGCGGTCTTGATGCCGCCCCCGCCGTATTGATGGTACTGAAACAGCACGTCGGACAGGAGCGTAGCAAGGACGTGTTCGCAGTCATAGAACCGCGTCGCGCCGTTGCTGCGCTCCAAATCTTCCCCGATGATGCGAAACAGGTCAATTCTTTCGTCGCCGTCAAAGATTTCAACGAAATTCAACGGCTGGCAATAGGCGTTCTTGTCATCGTCCGCCGGAAGCGTAAACGTCGCCGTCCATAACGAATTGATTTCCAGCGAATAGCCGACGGAAACGGCGTTGTCAAGGAACGCAAGGCGCTTCATGTTGCGGTCAAAAATCTGTGGGACTTTCATTATAGCCACCTGTCTTTCCACAAAACTTTAATGTCCGCCGTCGTGCCGCCCTCTACGATAATGTCGTTTTCGCCCGGTTTCAGCTTGAAAAATTCGCTGTCATCGCTCAGAAGGTCAATGACATTCGCACCGTTCAGCGTGATCGTCATGTGTCCTGTGTCAATAATCAGTTCGTCACCGGCTGTCATGGTCAGACCGGGGAATTGCATCGTAATCGAACCGTACGTTGAAACGCCTGTTGCGGTCGCCGTCGCTACGGCTTCCGCCATCGCGTCAAAGAACAGTATGCGGATGTAATCACCCACGCTGGATGATTCTGCTTCTGCAATGGCAGACGGCAGCACGACGCGGATAATCACGCCGCGCGCTTCTGCAACCGCTTCGACCGCTCCGTTCAAATGCCGGATGATCTTGACCGCCGCTGACGCATCCGTTTCCGCGTTCGCCGTCGCAAGCCATTCAAAGACGATGGACGATGAACGGTTAAACGATGTTCTGTTGTATGCAGAGCGGTTAAACATGGTCTTGCCCCCTTATGACAGCGTACAGACGATTGCCCCCGTCGAAACCGTGATTGCGTCGCCGCTCAACACATTCTTGCTGCGCGAAAACGAGCCGTACCAAAGCAGATTTCCGCTTGACTGTGCATCGTAGATGCCCCAATACGCGACCGTGCCGAGGTCTGCGGTCATCGTGCCGAAATCGACGGCAGCGCTGTTTGTGACCTGTTCTTTGCCGGACACAAGCGACGGCGTACCGAACGTGATGATCTTGCGGGCGTATCCGCCGCCGCTGACTTCCGTGCCGTTTCCGCTTGCCGTCGGGTCAGTCAGAAACAATGCAAGGTAGTACGTGCCGCTGCGCAAGGATGTGTTCAGTAGACTTGTCGCGTGGACGTTTGATAATGCGCTCATGTTGAAATACCTCCGTTCTTTAATTCACCTTTAACCGCGTAACGGTCAAATTCGTAATTGTGCCGCGCGCTGTAATGTAAATCAGCCCGTCGGTTTCCTGCGTGCCTTTTACGTTAATCGTGACCGTATCCGGCAGGGAAACGGACTGCACGGCTTTCTGGTTGTAGCCGATGGATTCCGCGAACGGCTCACACAAAAACGTAACGCTGCAATGCCCGGTAACGGCAATCTGTTCAATGCCGATGCCGTCAATGACCTTTGCGCTGTACGCCTTTTCTGGTTCGTCATCGAAAATAAGCAGACCGTCGCCGGAGAGCCATTCCGCGACGGCGCGCGCCGTCTGCCGAACGCCCGCGTATGCGTTGCCCGCTCCAACAAAAGCGACTGTGCATGAAATCTGCCGGTTGTCGTAGCCGTCTGCAATGTCATACGTGCCGGACTTGCCCGGAATCTTGTATTGCGTGATTCGTTTTGCCGGAAGCAGCGTCCTGTCATCGGACTTGAATACTACGCCCATGTCCCGGCTGTGGACGTTGTTGAATGTAAATCCAATCATTACGTAACGACCCCCTTGCTGCGCGTTTTCGTTTTCTGCATATTGTAGAGTTCCTTTGCAACCTTCTTCACGTCGGCTTCTTCCCGCACTTGCAGCGCCGCAATGTGAAAATGATTTGTAACGGTCGTTTCGCCGCCTGCGGTCGCGCCCGCTCCCATGCGTCCAGCGTTCAGGGATGACGGAATAGATGCGGCGACCTCCTGAATGGTCGCCCGCGCGGTAAAGCCCGTTTCAATGTCCCCGATGCCATCCGCGAGGGAAGCGTTGACCTTTGCCATTTCGGACTCGACTTCCGCAATCATGCCCGCCGCCATATCGTCAACGGCTGCAACGGCTTTTTCGCCGTCTTTGTCGATTGCGCCCGCAAGACCCTCGACAAGCATAGACCCCACCCATGCCATCTGTTTTGACGGGGATGCGATGCCGAAGAAATCCTTGATTCCGTCCCAAATGCCGGAAATCCAACTACTAACCTGATCCCAAAGCCAACCGGCAAGGGACTGAATGCCGTTCCACAAGCCGCGCACAAGGTTTGCGCCGACTTCCGTGACCTGTGAAATGCCCTCAGACAGCGCATTGACAATGCCGGTAATGATTTCCGGCATTGCCCGCACGATTTCCGCGATGATCTGCGGAAGATTCGTAATCAGGGACGTGAGCAGCTTCACGCCGGTTTCTACGATAAGCGGTATATTGTCTGTCAAAGCCTTTACGATTGCAGAAATAATTTCCGGAAGCGCTTCGACAATGGTCAAAATGATTTCCGGCAGATTGTCAATCAGCGCCGTAAGCAGCTTGAAACCCGCGTCAATGATCTCCGGCAAATGCGTCAAAAGCGTTTGAATGACGCTTGTGATGATCTGCGGCAATACCGCAATGATCGTCTGAATGATCGTCGGAAGGTTTGTGACGAGGGCGGTCAGAAGCGTCACGCCCGTTTCGATGATCTGCGGGACGGCTTCAAGCAACGCCGAAATCAGGCTTTCAATCAGTTCCGGCAGCGCCTCCAGCAATACGGGAATCGCTTCAATGATGCCCTCCGCAAGCCCTGTGACAAGCTGCAACGCCGCTTCAATGAGCAGCGGAATGTTGTCAATCAGTGATTGCACAAGCTGTGTGACGGCTTCCACCGCCGCCGGAATCAGCGTCGGCAGCGCCGCCCCGATACCCTCAACAAGCGCGGTCAATAATTGCGCCGCCGCTTCGACTACAAGCGGCAGCGCCTCCACGATGCCCGTAATCAGCGTCGTAATCAGTTCCGCCGCCGTGCTGCTCAATTCCGGCAGCATATCTATGATGCCGTTTAGCAGGGCTTCAAACAGATTCACACCGAGTTCCAGAAATTCAGGAATTAGCGGGCTGATCGCATCCAGAATCCCCTCCATTGCATTCGGAATCGTCTTTGCAAGATTCTGAATGACGGGAGAAATATTCTTTACGACGGATTTGAACGAATTTACGACGTTATCGCACAGTTGGTCAATATTTGCATCCGCGTCGCCCATGCCGGTAATGAGGTTTTGAAGCGACGTTTTCAGCATTCCAATAGAGCCGGAAATCGTTTCTTCCGCTTCTTTCGCCGTCGTTCCCGTAATGCCCATTTCCGTCTGGATGACGTGAATAGCATCTACAATGTCGGCGTAGCTGGAAATATCGTACTTGATGCCGGAAATCTTTTCCGCGTCATCAAGCAACCGTTGCATTTCCTCTTTTGTGCCGCCGTAGCCCAGCTTCAAGTTATCAAGCATTGTGAACGTCTGCTTTGAAAATCCTTTGTAGGCGTTCATAATGCTGTCCATGTCAGACCCCATTTTGTTTGCGTTGTCTGACATATCCGTAATCGCTTTATCCGCGTAGTCTGCGGCTTTTTCTGTGTCCCCGCCGAGGCTGGATAACAAACTTGCGGAAAAGCTGGTCACGGTTTCCATGTATTCATTTGCAGACAGACCCGCCGTTTTGTAGGCGTTGTTCGCGTAGTCTAAGACTTTGCCGCTGCTGTCCTGAAAAAGCGTTTCCACGCCGCCGACAAGCTGTTCATAATCCGCATACGCGGTCACAACTTCAACGCCCAGCTTGACCGCCGCCGCGCTGATCGCCGCAAACGCCGCCGCTGCCGCCGTCGCACCGGCGACAAGCCCGGTTTTCAGCTTTTCGGAAAACTTCTCCGTATCTTCGTCGGCTTTCTTGACCTTGCCGCTGTATTTATCGACGGAATCAGCGCATTTGTCGGATGATTTTGCGGCTTCGTCCATGCACTTGTTGTTTTCGTCGATCTCATTGCCGAGTTTATTCAATTCGGCTTCGGCGCTGTTTGCCTGCGTCTGATATTTGTTGACGGCTTCCGTCGCTTTCTGCTGATTCGCTTCGGCGGTCGCAAGTTCCGTCTTGTATTCTTCGAGTTCCGCCGTCAATTTTGCCTGCTGTTCGGAAGTGTCCCCCTCCGCATCCGCAAGCGCATTCAGGGCGGCTTCGGTTTTTGCAATTTTGTCTTTCGCGCTCTGGACTTCGTTCCCGAATTTGCTTTGCGCGTCTTTTGCTTCTGACAGAATTTTGTTGATCGCGGCAAGTTTCTTTTCCTGCTGGTCATACATACCCGCGAGGGTTTCGCCCTTTGCAGACAACGCCGCGTAGCTGTTCAAATGTCCCGCAAACTGCGATTCTGTCAATTTCAGTTCACTTTTCAGCGTGCCGAGTTCGGAATTGATATTTTTTAGCGACGCGCGGTATTCGGCTTCGCCGTCAAGCTGCAATTTCGTTGATATTGTGCGCGTTGCCATCAGTTACCCTCCCCGTTGTTGCCTTTACCGTGTGCGATAAGGTACAGTTCCCACAAGTCAAATACTTCCCCCGGCGGCATAAACAGCGCATCAGCCGGGGAAATGCCGCACAAAACGGCTATTCTGTAATAGTCCGCGCGGCGAATCTTGTTTTTTTTTGATTCAATTCTTCAAGCCCTTCGTCAACTTCATCGTCGCCGGGGGCTGTGATCTCGCGCCCGTAACCGAGTTTGATTGCGTTCGCAATCGCACGTTTCAGCGGGACGATTTCATACGGCTGCGTCAAAAGCGCGAAATCGTCGCGTTCCGGGATGCGCCCCGGCTCATATCCCAACCGGCGGCGGACGAGTTCGCCGCGCTCTGCAAGGATAGCGGCGGCGTTGCACGTTTCAAGGAAACCTTCGCGCGTGTCCTGTTCCATCTTTTCCAGCATCAGGCGCGTGCCGCCGTAAATGTCGCGGATGGTAAACATCGCTTCGCCGTCCATGACGAGGAAATACGTTGTACCCGCAACCGTGATTTTTGCCGCTTTCATTGTCTTTACCTCCATAGCGCCAAAGCGGGCGGCGGAATTGACCCGCGCGCCCGCTCTGCTGATTGTTTAACCGCCGCCACCCGTTGCCGATTTGCCGAGTTTCGTATCGCACCACGCAATACAATTCGCTTCCGCGCCTTCACCTGTGAATTCCTTCGTAATGCGCCATGCGCCGGAATTGCAGCGGAAGATTGTAAACGTCGTGTTGGACGTGCCGAACGTGATAGACGAACCCTTTGTTGCGGCGCTGTCGTTGCCGAGGATTGCCTTTGTTTCGGGATGGAAGATGCCCTTGAAATAGCGGATACCCTTGCGCATGATGACCTTGTAATACACAAGACCGCCGCGCGGGGCTACGTCGCCGTCGGAGTCCGTGACTTCGCCGCTTTCCACGTCCTTCGTCGCACCATGCAGGGCGGTTTGTACTTCGTCGGTCTTGTCATCCGTTTCCAGCGCCAGAGAGCCGGACGCGAACATATCGACTTTTTCCGCAAGCGCATCGTCGCCGTACAGTTCGCCGGAAGCGTTCGTAACGGTCAAATCCGCCTTGACCAGCTTGCCGATTGTGACTTTCTTTTCGTAATCATACGTCGGCAATGCACCGTCAGGCGTGGTCTTGATGGGCGCAAAAACAGGGCGTTTTGCTCCAAACTGTGCCATAATGTAACCTCCTAAAGATTCTTGGATTTCAAATACTTGTCATAGACACCCGCTGCCGCTTCAACGGCTGCGTCTGCCGATTTTTCGTTTGCTGTGTTGATGAATGGGCGGGCGGGTTGTCCAGCCTTGCCGTATTCGTTGACGAATGCGACCTCGGCGTTACGGCGCTTGTTTCCGTCGCTGCGCGTCCCTTTCGGTGAAACGTAGATTGCGCGGCTTGCGCCCTTGACCTTCAATTTTTTGTCGTATGAAATACTGCCCGCCGTTTTGCCGGTCGCATATACGCCCATGCTCTGCGCTTCGGACTGCTGCGCGGCGGCGACCACTTCCGCCTCCGCCGTCAGCATTTCCAAAACGGTTTCGTCTGGCAGTTCCATAAGCGCCGTCATATCGTCAATCAGACCGTCAAGCCCCTGTGTCGATAATTCAGCCATCGTCAACGCCCCCGGAAATCTCGCATTCAAAAACGTAATGCTGCCCGGTTTCATCGGAGGCGGGCGTGATCGTCGGGCGCGTAAAGCCCCCGGCGACAAGCCGCCGCGTGATCTCCCGCCGGTACGCAAGCGAATTCTTTTCATGCGGCGCGTATAAATGCACCTGCGTCAGATAGCGCCAGTGTTGCGCATCATCGTCCCCGAAATCTTCCGGGATAGCCGTATAGTTGAAAACGATGTATTCCGTCGCTTTGCCCTTGTAGGTATCAGCGGCGACCGGCAGGAGGTCGGAAAACATCGTTTTCAGCGTTTCGTTGACATTCATGCGCTTGCCTCCTTGAATTCAGAGCATTCCAGCGTGTAGAATTCGCGCGCGTCCGTGTATGCCCGCTCGACCTTGTATTCCTTGCCGCTGAACAGCAAACGTTCCTGATTGCCATAATCGCCGTATCGGACTTTCACGGTTATTGCAAGATCAATACCGATCTGCTTTGCGGCGTAGAATTCCGTGCGCTTGACGGATTGCACGTCCGCGAAAACGCGCGTTTCCTTCACGACTTCCACCGGGTATCCGTCCGCGTCCGTGTCCGTGACTACGGCGCGGAGTATCACGACATCGCGCCAATACACGGGCTAACCTCCTTCCGCGACAATGTATTTATCCGATAGCGTCAGACCGTTCCGCTGCTCTTTGTACGATGCGCGGTATCGCTCCGCATCATCGTTGTCAAGCCCGAATTCAGCCTTTACGTACGTTTCGACCGCTTTCAGAATCAGCGGGTCAGTTTCGTCGTTCGCTTTTTCCTCAACAACGCCGCCGAGCGCAAGGTCTGCGCGGGCGGCGTTGATGAGGTCGGTAATTTCATTGTCGAAATCGTCGGTTGTCAGCCGCAAACGTTGACGGATAGCCGCGACATATTCGCTGCTAACTGCCATGTTCAGCCCTCCGCGTTACGCCGTTGCTTTTGTGAGATGCACGAATGCACCGAGTCCGGCAACCGGCTTGCAGTCAAAGACACACGCGCCGAGGTAATCAATGCTGTTGGTTGCAAGCCCGGAATGCTCAGAGCGGACAACCGTAATGTCCTGCGAATAGTTGCCGATGATGTACTCGAAATCGCCGTAGTACGCTTCATGTGCCGCAAGCGAACCAGTGAAGTAGACCTCTGCGCCCATGATGTAATACTTGCCGCCTGCGAATTCGATGAGGTTGTTCTTCGACTTGTTCATCAGCGGGAAGAAATCAGTAAAGAACGTCGCCTTGTTCATGCACCAGACGGCATTTCGCTCATAGCCGGACGCAAGCATACCGTAAAGCGAAACTACATTTTCTTCTGTCAGGGATGCCGTTTTTGCAACTGTCACCTGATCTGTGCCGTCCGTGTACGCGCCGCTTGTACCCTTGCCCGCGACCTTCACGCCGCCCGGCTGATCGCTGCCCGTACCCGTGAAGATGTAATTTTCAATCTTGCGGGCGATGGATTCGGCAATCACTTCGACAATGTAGCTTTCAAACGCGGACAGCGCCATTTCGGAAGATGCGCGGGATGCCTTGACCAGCTTGACGATTTCGTAGCCCGTCAGGGAAACGGAAGTCAGGCTGTCGGAGGCGGCGGTAATGCTTGCGTTCTCCGTGTGAAGCGCCGCGTCACTGTTCGTGCCTTCGACGGCGAATTTGAAATTGCCGGGGACGTGGAAGATTTTGCAGCGCTGCAAAATCGGGGCGACCTCGTACATTTTCTTGATGATCTGATTCGCGGTCGTTTCCGGGATGATGGGCAGCGCGGAATTTGCAGCGGTCGAATACGCGCGCTGTTCGTAAACGCGCTTTTCATCGTCCGTCAGGGACTTGCCCTGCAAGGTTTTCAGCCATGCGGAACGATACAGCTTTTCCGTATCCTCTACGGGCAGGCTGCGGGCAGCGACGGGGTTTTCGATGGGATTGCCCATAGCCGAGCCGGAATTCAGCATACGTTCGATTGCCTGACGCTTTTCGAGTCCTGCATCTTCCTCATTCAGTTCGCGCAGTTCCTTTTCCAGCGCGTCAATGTCGGCGTTCTTGTCATCGGTAAGCAGCTTGCGGATTTCAGCCTTGCGCGCGGCGATTTCGGCGCGTCTTTTCTCAATGTTCATGTTTTTACCTCCATAAATTCAAAAAATGTGGGTTTTCAGTATGTCAAAGCTATCAGACGTTTCCTGCGCGCGGCTTGCTCCAAAGCCGCCAGTTCCTTTGAATGCTCCACTTCAAAGAAACTGCGCGCGGAAATTTCTGTGTCTTTGTACGCGGGAATATCCACCGCCGACACGTCGTATAGCTTCTTGACCTTTGTGATCGTGCGGGTATGCGTTACGCTGTCATACTTGGATTCGCGCACAGAAAAGGAAAAGGACATTTTATCGACATACCCGCCGTCGATTTCCTCATACAGTTCGCGCCCCGCCTGTGTGCCGCCGAGGTCGGCTTCCATGTGCAAGCCGCGTTCGTCGATGGTCAGCGTAAGCGTTTTATTGCGCAGACGGGCGACCACCTTGCCGCCGTGATTGTAGTTAAAAATCACGTCGGACATATCGCATTCGTCAAATGCGTTGCGGTCAATGACCTCGGAATACTTCACGCCGTCGTATTCAAAAAGAACCGTCGGCGTATCAAACACGACCGCCGTACCGCGCACGCGGTATTCGTCCTTTTCTTCTGCGCGGGGAACGAGGGAAAAATCCTGCACGGCGCGGTATTCGCGCCCTTGTTTCATACCCATAACGTTAAGCCTCCTTTGCTTCTCCGCCGTCCGGCTCTGCGGGCGGCGGGTCTTTTTCCTTCTTCGGGTCATCCGGCGGCGTTTCGCCGTCTGCGCCCGTCTGATACTTGTCGGCAAGTTTTGCATTTACCATGTTCAACGTCTGGACGCGGCGCGCACCTTCTTCGCCGCCGATTGTCGGCATATCGAACATCGTCAAAATCTGGTCAAGCGTCGCCGCGCCGATCTCCGTCAGGAATTTTGCCGCCGTCACCTTTTCGGGCAGCGTTGCAAACTGCACGGAATTTGCGGCGAAAATGATGCGGTTGCCGTGTCCTATCTCCCGTTCTGTAAACAGCACGTTCGTGAACGCCTGCGTTAGCTTGCGGAAGAACGGCGCGATTTCGCCGCTGTAAAAAGCCTGTTCCTGCTGCGGGGTAGCCGTGTTTTCGACGATCTCTTTTGAAACGCCGAGGTAGTCATAAATTTCTGTCTTGATGTATTCAAGCTGATTTGCCGGAATCGGCGTTGTCTTGTCGTTCAGCGGCGTATAGTCATACTTGGAATCCGTGACCACGATGCCCGCGCCGTTGTTCTCCATGCGCAAATTGTCCCGTACGAAATCGTCACGGCGGCGGTTCAAATCCTCATTTTTCACGGCGTTTGAAACTTTCAGGATGCCGCGAATGACGGCGACGAGTTCGGCAAACTTCGACATAGACTGATTGAACGTGTTCGCCGTTTTCAAAACAGGATTCAGCGGGCGGTTGTCATCCCCGAAAATATCGTTTTCGAGAAAATGTCTGCGGATGTGGATAATGCGGGAATACTCGCAGATATACGACGCGCCCGTTGCGAATTTGAACCGGCAATACAGCGTTCCCATGTATTCAAGCAATTCAAAATACTGCGCGTTGATGGGATAGATCGCCACAAGCCGCCTTTGGCTGTCAAAGACGGGATATGCGACGGCGTTGTTGTAGACCTTGTATTGTGCCGCCAGCTTGTAATAAAAATCAGCCGCCGTCATGTACGGATTCGGCTGATACTGCAAGATGCGGTCAACGTAGTCATTGACGGATACCGTCGTTTCCGGGGACTGCCGGACGTGGCGCGGCTGCGCGGTCGATGCGCGGCGGGCGAATGCGTCCACGGCGGAACGAACCGTGTTAATATCCCACATATTGCCGGAATACGGCGAAAAGGTCGATTCCCACGAACTAAGCAGCTTGTACGCATGAAAATCCTTGTCGCTTTGCTGCTTCTTCCCGAAGATCGACTGAAATAGCCCTCGTTTTTCTGCCATGTTGTCACCCCACCAAATACATATAGTCCTCGAAATCCCGCACATAGATGACCCACGCATTCAGGAGCGAAACCGCGCCGTCAATGCGGCGCTTGTCGGAAATCTTTACGGGCTGGATATTGTTGACCCCGCTTTTCTTGACTGCCGTGTTCGTCAGACACCAAAGCAAAACGGGATTTTTGTTGTAATTCACTTTTTTGTCTGCGAATGCTGCGCCCATTTCGCGCATCGGCTGCGACCATGTAAACGGGCCCTGCGCAACGGCGACCATTTCAAAGCCGTTGGAGGTCATTTCATCGACCCAGTAACCCGCGAGGGCGCGGTCATATCCGACTTTGTACGTGTCGATCTTGTATTCGTCGCGCATCTGGCAGAACCACGCCGTAACATCGGAATAGTCCACGCGCACGCCGTCGCATACCGTCAGCAAACCACGGTCAGCCCATGTTTTATAGGGCGCTTCCTGCGTGTTGTGTTCGTCCAGCATTTCCAGCTTCTTCGCCGGTAAAAAGTAATGCTGTAAAACGTAAATTTGCGGGTCATCCCCGGATTTGCGAATCAGGAGCGTCGCGCACGTCAAGTCAGTTGTCGCGGATAGGTCACAACCGCCGATTGCGTACGTGTTATACACGTCCTGCATCGTGAACGTCGCGTCGCTCTTTACTTCGTCGTAGCTTAACCACGCCGCCGCTGTCACGGATTTTACGTTGAAATCCTTGCAGAGAACGCCGGGTAAATCTTCCGGGTTCTTCTTTGCCCGCTCGACGAATGATGCCAGTGTAGAATAACGCTTGATCGTTCCGAGTCCCGGATTCGCCTTTATCCACGCTTGCGGGTCTGTCCATTCGGCGCGGTCATCCAGTTCATACAGCACCGGCAAAAACGTATCTTCCGTTATCTTGCCGTCGGCTATGTTGCACGCCAATTCGTAAATGTTATCAAACACGGATTCGCGTACCGTGCCGGATGTGGTAATCATAATCACGATGGGCTGTCGGCGGCTGGAGGTCGATTGCTTCATAACTTCGTACAAATTGCGGTCACGAATGGCGTGCAATTCGTCGATGATAACCGCGTGGGAGTTTAGACCGTCAAGCGTGTTTGAATCCGACGCGAGGGCTTCAAAGATGGATGCCGTCGCCGGAAAATAAATATCGTTCCGGCGCTTTTTGATGATCGCGCGCAGTTCCGGCGACTGCTTGACCATGTTGACGGCTTCGGTCAGCGTCTTTTTTGCCTGATCTTTTTTCGTCGCTACGGAATAGATTTCCGCCGCGCCCTCATAGTCCGCGACAAGCAGATACAGCGCGATAGCCGCAAGCAGCGTCGTTTTGCCGTTCTTTCTGGCGACCAAAAGCAGCGTTTCGCGGAAGCGCCGGTATCCCGTGTCTTTTTCAAGCCAACCGAATAGCGTCTGAATGAACGCCTTTTGAAATAATTCCAGCTTCAACGCCGCGCCGAGTGTACCCTGCGACTGCTTGCAGAATTGCTCAATGAACAAAATCGGGCGTTCCCCGGTTTCTTCGTCGAAATAATACGCCGAATCATCCGGGGGCGCGTCCATTTCCTGCATCAGCCGCCCGTAAACAGCTTTGACGCGGCGGCTTGTGACGATCTCGCCGCTTGAAATCCGCCCCCAGTATTCGCGCACATAGTTCATTATCTGCCCGCCGCTTTCGGCTTCGTAATAAACTGCATCAGTTCATCGCCCGCCGTTTTCTTTTCCTTTTCCGGCAGCAGGCTGATAAGCTGATTTGTCAGCGTCGAAAACGATTTGATCGTCGTGTTATAGGCGCGTAGGGCGGGGGACTCCCGACGCATTTTCTGTGCGCCCTGCACAAAATCTTCGATAAGATCGCCGTTGTTGATCGCGTCGGCAAGGCGTTCCAGCGTAACCGACGTGACCGCGAATTGATTGATTAAACCCTCCGCGAATTGCTTCTTTTCTGTGGGTAAATCACGGAAAAGTTTTTTAATTTTCCGCTTTTTCGCGTCAATTTTTTCAGGGTTTGACATATCTTCGTATGTCTTTTTTTCTTCCGCCATATAATGTATGCCACCTCCTGAATTTTGCGTTACCCCCCCTCATGTGCGCGACCGGGGCGGTTCTAAACGTGGGTGAAGCGCGGTTACGCCGCCGGAAATTTTCAGCGGCGCACCGGGGGGGATATTGCGGATTCGATAACGTTTCCGTCTGCATCAAAAGCAAGACCGTCTGCAAGCGGCGGCGTTCCTTCGTGAATGATCGCGTGACACGTCCGGCAGACGGTTTCAAGATTATCTTCGTTCAGCGTAATCATGGGGTCATCTATGTTTCGCGGCGTTAATTCCGTCTTGTGATGGACGATGCAACCGGGCGCGCCGCACCTGACGCATAGCCCCGCGTCGCGTTTCAGGATGTACGCCCGCGTCCGCCGCCATGCTGCCGATTCGTAGAATGCTTTTGCAAATGCTTTCATTCCGCTGCCTCCTTGCAAAAGGGTAAAGGGAACGCCCTGCGCATAAGCGCAAGGCGCACGGCGGCGAGGTTTCCTCGACCTCCCTTTACGGCTATCAGCATAGCACGAATTTCCGAAACTTTCTGTTCAGACTTTTTTCAAAAGCGTCCGGCGCGGTCAGAGCAGCGCCCCAGCATCCGCACCGAAGTACAGCACAGCAAATCCCGCAACGGCTTTATTGCGCAAATCGTAGATCGACGTGCGCGACGCATAGTTCACCTGTGCGGCAATTTCTTCTTTGCTTTCCCGCTCTATGTACCATAGGCGCAGTAATTCCGCGTCTTGCGGGTCAAGCTGCTGCAATACGCTGTCGATTTCGTCGATCTTTTCTTTCGTGCGGTTGATCTCCCGCGCAACTTCGGCAATCTCAATGCAATCTGTCAGCGCATCGTTTACACTTTTCGTGCTTGTGTACGGCTTCGACGTATCTAACGACGGATAGCCCGACGGCGAATTGTGGCGCATGATTCTTTCCTGCCGCCGCATCAGGTTTTTCAATGCCTTTTCAAGCATTGAACGTGATCGCAGCGTGTTTTCCGCTGCGTTGAAATAGTTAATCATAGCCCGCCTCCTTATGCGCGCTTCCCGCCGTGCCGGTATTCGCGCCCTTTGTTGTATTCGTGCTTTGCCATAAGCACGGCTTCAATGTCTACGCCCATGAACGCAAGGAAATCCATGATGCGCATGACCGCATCGCAGAGTTCAACCGCAACGCCCTCCGGCTTGCAGTTCCCCTCCGTATCAGCGCCCGAAGGATGCCCGACATTATCGCAGATTTTTGAAAACTTGCAATTCTCCGGCGACAACGCACACGTGCCGTAGATAACCGGGTTTCCGCTCCGCCATTCTTCAACGGCTTCCGAGATTTCAGCGTGTATCATAACCGCGACTTCCGGGAACGTGATAGGCGCATCATACCAACCGTGCGCAACGGCGTTTTTGTGGACATCCTGTGCAAATTCGTTTACCGTCATTCTTTCCGCCTCCGATTCGTTTTTGTTTTTCGCTGTGGCTTTATAAATTTACCGTCCCGGCGGTAAAACCGGGCGACGATATACCGTCCGCCGTTCACGTCGTTATGAAATGCGCCAGCTTCCGCAAGGAAATATCCGGGGTACAGCTTTTCATATTCGGCGTTGTTGGTCGTGTCCCGTGCGAGTTCTTCCGCCCGCCTGCCGGAAATGCGCCCGTCGCGTGTTTTCGGGTCAGGGTCAATCAGATTCTTTGACGCATTCCAAGCCTTTTTGCCGACGGGCTTTTTGACGATGTAATGTCCAAGACCGGCAAGCCCTGTTTCCGTGAATTGCAGGCGGCGGCTGTTCGCGTAGCCCAAGCCCCAAGCTGCCTCCACCGCGTCACGATCTAACCCGCCGTTGATCGTGATGTGATGATGATAACGCCCGGTCTTTCCGCCGCGTTCTGTCACGACGATGTATTTCAGCGGCGGCAATCCGGCTTTCTTCCGCATCCGCTGAATGCGACGTATGTAATTGCGGGCATTGCGGGCGGCTTCTTCTTCGCTTTCCGGCTGGACGGTATATGTCAGGTGAATTTCAAGATCATCCGGCGTGAAGTTCGCGTGAAGCAGTCTGACAAGTTTTTCTTCCCTGTGGCGCTGATTTAATTTCTTCTGTGCTGCGGTTGTCGGCTTGCTCCGGCTGCGCCGTCCGTTCGATTGCCGGTATGTAGGAAAAATATATACGTCGAGGTACTCCCCGCAGTAGTAGCGCTTTTCCCGATAGATTGTTTTCATGCCTTTACCTCCGGCGGCTCTGTGGTCGTTAAGTTACTATCCCATACAAGCCCGAAAATAGCGGTTTCCCGCCGCTTTTCGCTTGCATATCGCCCCGGAACGTGATATTATATATAAGGTATGAGTAACCTTGTCTTTTCCGAGGCAAGCACCGCCGACGTTCTGCGAAAACGTCGGCGGCTTTTTTTATGCGTCCGTTTCCACCGCATCCGTCCAGTCAATAGCCTGTCCGCATTGCCCGCAGAATGCGTTCTGCGCGCCGTCTGCATTGTGCAAGTGTTTGACGCTGCCGCACCGCTTGCAGGCTAAAGCGGGCGCGGGGCGCGCTGGAAGGTATTCCGGTTTTTTCCGAACGCGGTACGACAACGCCGCAATCCCCATGCGGCAGGCTTCTTCTACCGGCTCAATGCTTTCGTAATGCTCCCGATGCGCGGGATTCAGAATTTCAATCGCACGTTGCACGTTCATATCTGCGCCTCCATCTTTTGCAAATTCCTTGTGGCTGGTCATCGTGCAGGGGTTTCCGCAATTTCGCTTGTTGCATAGCGTGTTTTTCTGTGGGTCACATACGTATAGCCCGGAATAATCAAAATCCATCGCGCCCTCCGTCATTTCGTCGGGCTGCTTGTGTGAATCTGCATACCCTGCTGCATCCCGCAAGCATAGCCGTCGTTATAGGCGTTCCGCAAATCTTCTTCTGTGTAAACGCTGACGCAAGGCGTATATACGCTACTTGATAGCAGCTTGATCGCGTCTTGAAGTGTGCCTTTTTCTCTGCGATAGTCCCTGCTTCCTTGACTTTTGAGCAGTTCGACCGTCCGTTTCCGACTTATGTATTCATCAGTCATTGTTATCCCTCCCGATCATGTGCAGCGGGCAGTTTTTCAGCCGTTCTTTTGTTACCCGAATGCCGCGTGTACTGTAAATCGACGCGCCCGCCGTGCAAATGCCGTCGTTGTAGCGCCCGCCGGGGCGGTTTCCCATGCCGTCATAGTAGCCGCATTCCGCGCACGAACGCGGGATTTTCCGCATATTTGTGACGATGATGATTTTCCCGATGTGTTTGTTCATATTCGCCTCCTTGCGGCTACTTCCCCGGCATTGAGCCGGGGAAGTTTTGAATTCCGAATTTTACAAATCAAAGCCGGGGGCAAAGCCATTCGAGTAGTGCGCGCTGGAGTAGCTGACCGCGCCGTCAGTATACACAATCACGAAAAGCGCGGAATAGCCGGCATACGGGGAACGGAGCCAGTACGGATATGTGCCATTTCCGGGGACTTCCTTCACGCGGTCGCGTTCCGCCTTGAAAATAGGTAACTGGAAGCTGTCTGTTTCTTCTTTCCACCATCCATTCGGGTCATTGCCGAAAACGTCCGTTGCCGACGGCAACCACAACGAATCAAAATATTCGTACGTTTCGCCGTCGATTTCCTCGCATAAGTGTCGCGGCGTGATCGCTTCGCGCAGTTCGGCGGGCAAATGCGGCAGAATATCTTCGAGGACGTGTCTGCGGGCTTCGCTTCTGAAATATCCGCCCTTGTTGGTCATGGTCTTGTTCATCTGCCACATTTCGCGGAGGCAATCTTTGAAAACAAATCGGGCGCTGTGCTTGCCGACGTAGCCGCAAACCGGCGTAATCGTTTCGCCCGTGTCAAGCGCAAGCGTGATTTCGTCGTGCGGGCGGATGACCTCCAGACCGCGCCCCTCCTTGATCGCCGCTTTCAGTTCCGAAATATTGATTTCCTGCTCTGTCCTGCGTGTGATTTTCATTGTGTGACCTCCTCAATAGAACAAAAGATGTGATTTCCGATGACTGCAACGATATTGTCGTTGTATGCCTTTGTGCTGAAAAATACCGCTTCGGCGGGAAGAATGTAATCTGTGTCGTGCAGCGCGGTATAAACTGCGTCGTACTGCGTCTGTGTCGGTTCTGCTGTCCAAAGATACGGCGCGGGGCTGAATTGCCAAACGTCCCCGTACTTTTGGAAAACGACCTCTTCGACCGTATCCGGGAATTCCGGCGACAAGCAGCGGTTCAGCGCAGTCAGGACAACGGCAACTTGCCCGTCAAACGGTTCGCCGCGCGCTTCGTGCCATGCAAGCGCTGCCAGCATATCAATATCGTCCTCCGTGACGTTCAGCGCCGCATAACGGTTGATTTCTTCCGGCGCTTCCTCCGGCTGTTCTTCCGGCTCTGTTTCTTCCGGCGCTTTCGGCGTGATCGTTTCCGGCGTTTTCGTGATCTGCTCCGTCGCTTTTGTGATCGCAGGGGCGATTTTTGTTGCTGCGGCGACTGTTTCCGTGTTTGCTGTTACCGGCTGTGTGTCCCGCTCTACCGGGCGCGCCAGCGCGCAGACACAAGCCGCCGCAATGATTGCAATGACGGCGCACAGCGCGACCGTCGGCGCGAACCGGCGTATCATGCGGCGTTTCCGCCGCTGCTGCGCGGTCATTGCTCTGTGCTTGCCGGTTCTTCTTCGGCGAGCACAATAAATTCACATTCGCGGGCTATCTGCGTCCAGCGGGCGCGCCATTGCCGCGCGGCGGCGATGATCGCATCATATTTGCAGCGCCCGTTTGCGGTTGTTTCGCCGTATTCGGCGTGTCTGACGAGGTATAGCTTCATAGGTCTGCGTTCCATGTAAGCCCCTGCCTTTCTCTATTCGGCAATTTCGCCGTCTATCAGTTGGAACGATTCGCGGAGAATGCCGCCCCGCACGGCAAATTCAAGAATGCAATAGCGGCGCGCCGGATGGATGTACGAAACCGTACCCCGAACGGCTTTATCTTTGCCGTCTTTGCCTAAGACGCTGAACGTGACGGGCTTGACCGTCCTTCCGCATCCGATTGTTACCATGATGTACCCTCCTTGCGGCGGTCATAGGAATAACCGCTGCTGCGCTGTATGTTCTTCAAAACGCTGTTCTTGCTTCTGGAAATATTCTGCGTCGATCTCGCACCCGATGAAATCAAGCGCCATATCGTAAGCGGCAATTCGGCTTGACCCGCTCCCAAGGTGTGAATCAAAAATCTTGTCGTATGGATGCGCGTATTTCGCGTAAAGCCACAAATACAGCGCAACCGGCTTTTGCATGGGATGAATCCGCACGTCATCCGCGCCGACGTTCCCGAAATACGCATGGTCAAAGCATTTTGCCGTTTTATTGAAACTCGTCCATGCTAATTCGCCGTCGGAATAGCTGTCCACGGGCTGACGCTTGTAGCAGAAAATGAATTCCTTCGTCGGCGGCAGCAAATCCGACAAATGATTGTAGCCCCAAATAATCTGATTCTTGCTGACACGGAACAGTTCGGTGAAGTATTCCGCCGTCGGTTTATCGTCGTTCGCGGTCTTTGTCTGCCCGTAGCGCCTAACCCGGCTTGTCTCCTTGAATCCCTTTTCAATCCCGTACGGCGGGTCTACAACCGCCAAATCGAAATATTTACTCGGAATGCGGCGCATAAATTCCATGCAGTCAATGTTATACGCTTCGTTCATTCGCCGTCATTCCTCCAACTGGTACGTTTTCGTTTCGCTGCGCTCGACCTTGATTTTCTCTTTTGTGGCCATCGTGATTTTCGCCTTGCAAAGCCCGCGCACGTTGATCGTAGCCGACGTGATAAACCCGCGTGCGGTCTGCTCCGCGATAGCGTTCAGGAGTTGCAGCGGTTCTTCGGCAGCAATCGGGGCAAAGCCCAGCTTTGCAGCATCGTCCCCGAAAATCTTGCGAATGCGGTTTTGCGCCGCCGTGATCTGCTTGCGCAGATTCCGTTCATGCCGTGCGTCGTAGCATTCGCATTTTTCGGAAGCGGCAATATCGGCTTCCGCCTGCGTTTCTTCTTCATAGTCCAGATTCACGACTTGCCCGCAGTATCTACACGTGCCGAATGTCATTCCGTTACCTCCGGGCTTTCCGCCGCTGCCTGATCGCCGCCCGTGGGCGCTTCGCCGGTTGCCCGTCTGATCGCCGCCGTCAGCGCCGCGACCGCCGACGCGATTTGACCGCCCGACGCTTCCGGCTTCCGTCTATCCGGGTCAGCGTTTTCCGCCAGCTTGCAGACGATAGCCGCTTGCACGACTTCACCGACGAACGTGCCGGTTTCCTGCATCGTCAGCGTTTCGGCGGACGTGCGAACGACAAAAGCGCCCGTCGTGAATTTGAATACCGCATACGCGCGCTTTCCCGCCGGGGGAACGATGCGGATAGCGCCCGCGTCTGCAATGACGGCTTCCGGCGTGGGGACTTCGTACCCGCTCGACGCGAATACTTTCAACTGTTCCGGCGCAAGCGCGTAGACCTCGCTGCCGAGTTGCTTTGAATACAGCTTTTTCATGTCTTTTGTACCTCGTATCTTTCCGGCGATCGTAAGCAGCCGCCCATTTTTGGACACCATGCCGGGACGTACGGCAGAAACCGTTCAATGCCGACGATGTAACCGCACGTTTGCCCCGGCGCATAACATCTGAAACACTTTTGACCATTTACCCAATCTTCCGTTACGACGCTGCCGCATCCGGCGCACGTCCGCGTATAGTCCGCGCGGGTCATTCGTCATAGTCCTCGTCGGAAAGAAGATCGTCGAGTTCAATCTGCCCCGGTAAAACGCCGTCCTCTATCCACCAATGAAACACGTCCCGCCCGGTTTCCCAACTTTGCTTTGTTGTCCTTCCTCGCCGCTTCCGTTCTTCCAGCATTCGCCCGAACGCTCGTATATACGCTTCCTGATATTTCGGATAGCGGGCAAACTCTGCGTTCCTGCCTGCTTTTCCAGCCATAGGGCAGCCGACGCACCCAACGCGGGAGTAACCACACTTGTAAAGCGGGTTTACCGGTATTTTTTCGGATTCGATATAGTCCCAAACGTCCGAATCCTTCCAGTCAATAATCGGATTGCAAACCGCTTTGCGCTGGCGCATACATGATTCAAAGAGCCTGCGGCGGTCATCATTATCATTGTTAATAATCACCCTTTCGCTCTTTTTACTTGCTATGTCCTCATAAATGCCCCTTTGCTTGCGTTTCGCGCTTTCCGCCCATCGCACGCCCGTTGTAATGTACCGCCCCTGTCCGCCTTGCTCCTTTAAGATTGAACAGCAATACCGTACTAACCGCGTCGGCGGCATAAGTTTTTGCGGAATTAAGCTCCACATTGTAACCCGTTCGCCCTTGTAATACGGGTAATTCAGAAAACATTTAACGCCTTTTTGCTCCAATCTTTTTAGTTCATTGCGAATGAAATAAACTGTTTCCGGCGCGTCAACCGTTGTGTGATTGTGCATGACTTCAAATTCGATTCCTGCCCGCTCTGCGAGGGCGATGCAAACCGAGCTGTCTTTTCCGCCGCTTGTCGTGACGATCAACGGCGCTTTGTAGAACCGCTCAGACATATTCGCGGCTTCTTGTAGCCGCATGATCGCCGTACGTTCCAAATCAGCCCCCATTTATTGACCCTCCTTGCAGCTTTCCACCGGAAGCGTCAAATACCAAAGCGCGCTGCCCCGAAGGGCTTCATTCGGGCAGTTGTCGCAGTTTTCCGCCGCGCACTGATCGCAGTAGATGCGATGAAACGCATTGTCCCACGGCGCATTGATCGCCGGAATCGCTTGCAGGAAATCCGCCAACGCCTGCGGGCTTGCCGTGATTCGGTCGAAAACGTTCATTTCACGCCTCCAGAATCCCGATGATTTCCGTTAGCTTCGTTTGGAGTTCCCGCCAATACTGCGCATTTGCCGCCGCGTGACGGAAGCGCGGCTGTCCGCCTGCGGTCTTTTCTTCGGCTAATTTGTCCCACGCCGCCGCTTCTTCTTCGCGCATTTTCGTAGTCATCAGGATATAGGCTATCAGGGTCGCGCGCTGTTCCGAGGTTAATGTCTTTTCGTTCATGGTATGAGCCTCCTTTTTCATTCTGTCGCTTTCCGGCGACCTCTTTTGCGGTATGCTTCGGTCACGCGCTTTTCTGCGACTTCTGCCCGGTATGCAGGGCGGCAGCGCGCGTTCAGTTCCGGCACTTCTCCGCGCTTGATTTCCCGGTAAATCGTCGCTTGACATTTGCCGATGCGCGCCGCGATTTCGCACGGCTTCGCGCCCGCGTTATACATTTCTTCGATGATTTTCCGATCTTCAAGCCCGATATTGTAGCTGTTCATTCCGTATCGCCTCCGTTTCCTGCGTTTTTGGGGATAAAAAATAAGCGCGTCAGAAGTAATAACTTCTTTCGCACTTAATAATAAACGGCGCATGTTTTTGCGGGTGGAGAAAAAACAGTAGCAAAGCGGCGGAAAATCTGTTATACTACTATGATATAAGGCGAAGTATAGGCCGAGAAAGGAACACCGAACATGGACTTTACCGGCTTTCTGGGAAATGACGCCGTCAAGGCGCGTCTGAGCGGCGCATTCGCCAGCGGACGCGTGGCGCACAGCTATCTGCTCTGCGGGCCTGCCGGTTCTGGCAAGCATATGCTCACGCGGATCTTATCGGCGGCAATGCAGTGCGAGGGGCGCAGCGGAAAGATCCCCTGCGGCGTCTGCTCCGGCTGCCGCAAGGCGCTTGAGGGTGTCCACCCGGATATCATCACCGTCGACGATCCCGACCACAAGGCCATGACCGTCGACCCCATCCGCGCAGCCAGAAGCGATATGTTCATCCGCCCGAACGAGGGAAAGCGCAAGATCTACATCATCCCGCGCGGGCAGGATATGAACGAATCCGCGCAGAACGCGCTGCTGAAGATTCTGGAGGAGCCGCCGGATTACGGCGTGTTCCTGATCCTGTCGACCAACGCGGAGCGGCTGGG
>ULSZ01037586.1_pt1 | contig 41970 bp, 49 predicted proteins | sample 1957151 | NCBI WGS metagenome assembly ULSZ01 (sample SAMEA4835721, study PRJEB28245) | human gut metagenome | biome: gut microbiome; material: fecal sample | place: Denmark | collected 2008
AAATAACAGCTAAAGATTATGGCAACAATGACAACTGAACCTACGCTCCAGCAAGGCTTGAACGAGGTAGTGATGAACAAAGTACAGCGGATGATTGACGGCAAGGCCATCGGGGTGCAGGCGACCATGGAGCGCCTGATTAACGAGGGCAAGATCGCGCAGGACTACATCGCTCCGCTGGGCGTGGAGCTGAAGCGCAACGACCACAGCCCCGTGATAACCTTCAACGGGGAGGACGGGCTGACAATGCACATGCCGGACGGCACGTTCTCGCTGCATCAGAACGCCATCGGACAGCTCGCCGACCGCATGGGCATCCCGCAGCGATACCTCCGCACGCTGGCCGGAGGGCAGGAATGGCAGGTACTCCTCGCCGCCGAGATACTCAACCAGCACAGCGACTGGACACAGCGCAGCAGGGTGCTCGTGAGGACGGTTGGCACGCAGGTTCGGGGCGTGCTCTCGGACAGCTATCGCCGCCTGAACAGCGTCGAGATACTAACGGCCTTCGTGCAGGAGGCGGCACAGCAGGGGGCGGTTATCTCGGACGCCTACATGAACGACACGAAGGTATGGGCCGAGACGATACTGCCGCAACCGCTGGTTATTCCAACGGCCAAGAACGGGGAGGTGGTGATCTTCGCTGGAGCGAGGTTCAGCACCTCGGACTACGGGGACGGGGCTGTTGACATGCGCTCGTTCCTGCTGAACGGAGCCTGCCTGAATGGCATGGTGAGGGAGAGTGTGATGAAGCAGGTGCACCTCGGCTCGAAGCTGCCGGACAACCTGCGCCTCTCGAACGAGACCTACGAGCTGGACACCAAGACTACCGTGTCAGCGGTGAGAGACCTGACCTCAGGGCTGTTCAGCCGCGATACGCTCATGCAGAAGGCCTGCGAGATACAGGGCGCGAGTGAGATGGAGGTAGACCTCGACCGTGAGCTGCGCCACCTGACGAGCAACGGCAGTCTTCTGAAATCCGAGGGCAGCGAGGTGCAGAAAATCCTCATGCGCAACGACCCCGAGGATGGAGTACAGGGCGCGGCCACGCTTTGGAAGCTGACACAGGCCATCACGGCACACGCCCGGGAGCTGACACCCGAGAGAAGCCGCGAACTGCACGAGATTTCGGGCCAGCTTATGAACCGCGTAAGATTGAACGCATAAACCAACAACCGCCCGCCATTCGGTCTAAAAACGTATCGGATGGCGGGCATAACATTCAGTGTTATGGAACAGACGTTTGAATTTGAACAGGACAGCTACGGTATGATGCGATGGCGCAATGCCCGTACATTGGAGCGTTACCGTGAGTTGTGTAACCAGCACCCAGACGACAATAAGTACGGCGTGTTCTTTGCTTTTGGCAATAGGCAGTTTGCCGATGGTGTGCAGAAACTCATAGCGCGAGGATACATCCGAGATGGCGAGGATGGGAAGATTGTCAGTTATGGAAGCGGCCTGTATGGGATACCATCCGAATTGGAGCGTTTCATGGACTTCTACCGAGAACGGAGGAAACGGATATCCGCCGAGTGTGACCCGCAGGAGGTCTATTGCTATGAGTTCAACAACTGCGAGTGTTGCATTGACCTCGATGGCGACCTTAATGCTATTCGGCATATTGAAACGGTGTGGGGCGCGGACACGGCGCGGACAATACAGCGTAAATCAGTTCTTTACAGCACAGAATCGTTGTTCGGTCAGGCTGGATGATTATTGTTACGGAGCGCCGAAATCACGCCATAACACACAAAACAATGAATTATGGCGCAGTTTCGGCGTTTCAATACCCCATAGTAAAGTAAAGGAGAGTAAAGGAGAGTAAAGAAAAGGAGAAATATAGATTGTTATCACAATCTCGTTGGAACGCCCCAATATTTAGAGGGCGGAATCATAAAAAATCAGCGAACATGGCAAAGAAAAACTACAAAATCAGGGCGCGTATCGTGTTTACAGGCGAAGTAACAGTACGGGCACACAGCCGTCAGGAAGCCGAGGCGGCGGTTGGAAAGGGCATAGCTGCCTTGCTCGGCCGGGTCGAAGTACAGCCCGAAGCCGAGGATCTTATCACAGATTGGGACTTCCCGACGCACGGGGAAGTCATTGTCAAACGTAGCGGAGAGGAGGCGCAGGCATGATAACTATCAACGGCATTAAGTTCTTCGAGTTACCGCCGTTCTGCGGTTCTTGCCCCGCAATAATCATTGGACGAGAGGATGCCAAAGGATTCTGCTCGCTGTTCGACAGGCGCAAGAACCGTTGGGATAGTGTTCCGCAGCGGTGTAGGGAGATATTCGCCAAAGGGTTTGCTATCGGCGGGGATCTGGTAATCGTCAGAAAGGAGGCGGACGGGCGATGAGGAAAGATCACATCTATCGTGTGGCTTTCAAAGAGCCGCCCATTGAAGGGAATGACCGCACGGACTTTTTCTACACCTCGCTGTCGGCAATCTACGAGGAGTTCACCCCCGAACAGATCGGGGTGCGTGTCTCCCGATTGTGGAACATCGGGGTTTCCCGGGGGGTTCCCTACGAAGGGGGCCGCTGCAGGATAACGCGCGAGGCCCTGACGAGTAAAAGCCAAAATAAGCCCGTATAAGGCCATATAATTACCAAGACGATAAATTATGCGTCCTGATAGAATAAGTGCAACAGCGGGCGAATGAGCGGGCAAATCCGGGGTGTTTTATGGTTGTCACGATGACGGTAGAACAAATATCCCCGGTTTTGCCTTGTATATGACGAAAAATAATAACTTTGCAATATCATGAAGAAGATACCGAAAGCGATATTGGATGAAGCCGAAAAATGCGGACTGGATAGGATGGCCGCATATTTGTGTGACATTGACGGCAGCGAGATATACAGTTTGGGCGTGGAGAGCAGGGAAAATTGGTTTCCTTGCCCACCAGACGCTCCCGTGTTGGTTTCGCTGAAAGACGGCGTAGTGAAGCCTTTCGACGACTTCGCTTCAATCTACGGACTTCTTGAAACGACTTGAAAATACAGGGTTTATCAGCTTGTCGTCAATGCGTAAAATTCCTATTATGTTGTGTCTCATTGCGTTGATGTCATCGTTAAAATCTATCGCACTGCCACGGCGGCCTGATTGTGGGTCAAACCATAACAGGTTGCCGTCTTTTTGTCGCTCAACGATAAAGACATGTGCGTCGCCTTTTTTCCATGCACAGTAAATCTCATAACGCCCCTGTGTGGCTGTCTTGTCCTCAATGAATTTCAGTTTGGACAACCCGGTATCATTTATGCCTGTAGACCATTTGTAGGTCGCCCGTTTCCCGTCTTCCGTCAAGAAACGGTCTGTCCATTGTATATCTTCCCCATTGCAAAATCTATCGAAATCTCTGTATTTCTTATACCCCTTCAGCACGGGATTTGGGGCGGCTTCGATGTTGAATCCCCGGCGACGTAACTCGTATGCAACAGTACATGTCTGGCAGTTATGACGGTATCCCAATATCTCCGCATTTTCAATCGTACACTTTGGATTGCATCTGCTCCCGTCCGCTTCTGTGAAGTTCATTATCTTGCCCTGTATGACAGGGAGCGCATCTGATAGTTCCCTGTTGTTTCGTTGTTGTGCATCAGTGAAAACTGCATGAGCCTTGTTGTACTTCATCGCTTGAGCATACTCTGCGTATGTCGCATAAGGGGTTTTCATCCCCCAGAGCTTCAAGTAATTTTCCGGGAGGTACTTCTTGTTGTCCGACAGGAAGTACGGGACGGAATAGCTTCTCTGTGCCCGCTCCCTGTTTTCCTCGATCCATTTCTTGAACTGCCTCGGCACGTCCTTGACCGTGTTCGCGCTCTCGCCGCTGACATCCTCCCCAGCCATTATCCGCCTGTTGTCTTCCGCCATCTCCTCCTCTGTTTTCAGAATTGTCTCGACGTGACAACGGCACAGCGGGTGCCAACCGGTGAACTTGAAGTCCTTCGGATAACAGCCACGGCCGTTCGTTGCCTTGCTGCCAAGCGGTGCGCTCAACTGGTCGCAGATGTCCTCAAACGGCTGCCCGTTGAGAGTGTGGTTGTTCGACAGGACGATGCGAATGCCGACAACAAAGTCCATTTGCTGCCAGCGTAGGAAGTCCGCTGTTCGGTATGCGATGTTCGTCTCCGTTACCGCCAGCCGCCAGGCGTTCTTGTACGAGCTCCTGTACACGCCCTGTCCGGGATGGAAGGCCTTGGCCGCCTGTGACAGCCCGAGGTTGCCGTGCTCGTCTCTGACCCTCCGGAACAACTTGTCGGGGTATTTCAGGTACTGCCGCAGGTCCCGGCTCAACTCGTCCGCCGATCTGCCCTCACGTAGCCCGATGTCGATGCCCAGCTCTATCTCCGACTTGAATTGCTGTGTATAGCGCCACACCCTGTCCGAAAGTTTCAATCCATCGGTCTTGCGGGCGATGAATGCCTCCCTTGCACTATCGTTGTTGGTGTAGTACCTCCGGCTCTGTTCCTCGGTAAGTTGCGAGGCGTTGTCCCCGAACACTTGGTTGGCCAGTTCGCTGTTCTTGTTGTTGGCGAGCGTCCACTCCGCCTCCACTCCGTTCACGATGACCGCCGTAAGGCTGTTTTCCAGCCCTGACAACAGCTTTTCGACCCGTTGCCGTGTTGCAGGATAGTCCTCGAACGAAAAGGGCCTGTTTGGTCTGAAATCGCCCGCGGCGGATGCGAGCATGGCAGCCTCGCGGGCGGCAGACCTGAACACTTCGTCGATCTGCCGTCCGTAGGCCTCCATGTTTCGGCGGTGCGCCTCCTCCCACTTATTCAGCTTCCGTTGCTTTGCCATTCTTCATGCGCCTGTTGAAGTGTTCGCACTGCGGGTCGGAGAGGAACTTGCTGAACTTTCCTTCCTTGTGGTATGCGCAGCGGCACATGAACGGCCTGCCGTCCGCGCCTTTCTCGTGCCAGTCGTAGCTGGACGTGCATTCCCGGCAGGTGTGCAGGGCCTTCGCTGCCTCCTGCTGCTGTTTCCGTGTCATTCTCTTCGTTGCCATAGGTTAATCGGGGTTTATAGGGTTGGTCCGAATGCGCTTGCGGCCTCCTCCTCGGCGATCTCTTGCATGGTCTTGTCCACGTCGGTGGAGTGGCCGTACATCTCGATGCTTTCTCGGTGGCTGATAAGGGGCTTTCCTCCGTTGGCCGTTGTGAGGTTCGTGATGGTGTCCTTCTCGTCGGTGATGGTGTAGGCCGTGATCTCGTTCTTGACGGGCAGGGCGTCTATGTCCGCCTCGTAACTGCTGCCGAGGGCGACTTTGAGGAACGCCTTGACCACGTTGGACTCACGGTCGAAGAACTCCAGCAGCCGCCCGCTCTCGTCCCTGACCTTGAGCTGCGCGTCGATGAAGAGCTGCTTGCGGCTCTCGCCGCTCATCGGGCTCGCCTTCATGCTCTCGTACGACCAATCGGGGAGCTGGAGTTGCGTGAAGAACGACTGCCGGAGCTCCGTGACGTAGAACTTCAGGTTCTCTACGGCCTGCGCCCAGGTGATGTACTGCGCCGTGCTGCCCTTTGGGTACTGCATGATGGATCGGAATTCCCGGTTCTCGTCCTGCTCGTCCCCGTAGTTTATCTGCTCGTCGGCGAACACGACGAACACGGGCTTTGAGTTCTTGCGCAGGTAGTTGCCGTTGCGGCTCAACGCCCACTCGATCTCGAACACGATGCGGCTGGTGTCCTCCCAGATGGGGGTGGGGCGGAACGCATAGACGGCGGGTATCTTGCCGAGGGTGATGTCCTCGTTCTCAACCTCCTCCCAGTCGCCGTTGGCGGTGCTCCACTTGATATGTTTCGCCGCCGTGTAGGTGTCGAAGTACTGTACAATCTTGCGGCCGCTCTTGCGCGTGTAGCCCACCGATAGGGCTATGAGGTCGCCGTACTCGTCGAATAGGGGGTAGAGGTCGTCGCCGAGCATCGGGGAAAAGTTGCGGCAGCGGAACTTTAACTTGCTTTGAAACCCGTAGAGGCTGTTGCTCTGCTCGACGGCGTACCATAAGGTCATCACCTCGCACCCGGCGAAAAGCATGTTGCATCGCTCGATGTTTACGCTGTCGATACGGTTACGCTCATAGATTTTCTCCATGTACCCGGCTATCTCTTTTTGCCGGTCGTTCTCGGGCTTGTAGACGCGCCGCACGGGAATGCCGCACACCAGCTCCGTCATGCGCTTTGTGGCCAGCCGCTGCATGTCGCAGGTGATGCGTGTGACATATTCCACGCCGTCATCGTTCACGATGTCGGGGTATTTCGCCTTGTTCATCACCGGGTGTTTGGTGGGATCGAACTCCATTACCAGCCCGCGCCTACCGCCCCACATGGGAACGGAGATTGTCTTTTCCTTCAGGGCGGCGATGATCTGCGCCGCTGTCCCGCCTGAATTCAGGATTTCGTCGATTGTCATATCCGTTTGTGTTTGTTGGTTTTTCGAATCAATATACCTGCCGTGACAGCCGCCTGCGGTCTATCGGCTTGTACGGGTTGCTGATGTGGTAGTCTATGGCGTAGCACAGCACGTCGACGTACTCGTCGTGCGGCTTGGTCGGAAAGCCGCAGACCTCGTCCACGAACGCCTCGTTCCATGCCCCGTCCACGAGCACCACACGCCCGCCCTCGACCGTCGGGGAGGCGGCGAACAGGCGCGTTTCTTTGCTGTCTTTTGGGGACTTTGTGCACACGACGTTGTACGGCGTACTCTCCTTGAGTTGGTCTATCACGGAGAGGCCGTTCGCCTTGGGCTCGATGCGTATCGAACTGGCGGATGTGTAGCCGTTTTCCGTGACGTACTTCGGAATGAAGCGCAGCAGGTCGGGGAACTTCATGTTCACCTTCTGGGCGTGCGTGATGTACAGGTCGCCGCCGATCTTGCATGTGGCGATGATGCCCGTCGGGTCGTTGCTCGTCTTGTCCGTGTAGGCGGTGTCGAGGAAGAAGACCACCGGCTCGCCGTTGTGCAGGCGCTTGAACTCGTGTGTCGAGATGTTTCTGAACCACTCGCGCTTGACGATGTTGCCTCCGGCGATGGTGGGCCGCTGCTGGTATAGGGCCGCGAACGTCCGGGGGCTGCGCCGCTCGGTGTCCGTGAGCCGTGCGAGCGAGTGCCGCTCCTCCCACAGTGCCTCGCCGATCTTCCGAGGGTCTTCGGGCAGGGTCATGTCCTCGCGGATGGCCGGGATGCTCACCACCGTCCACTTGTCTCCCTCACGGTCGAGAAGCCGCCCAGCGAGGTCGTCCTCGTGCCAGCGCGTCATAATGAGTATCTGCTTGCTGCGGTTGTGCAGACGGGTCAGGAACACGTCCGTGTACCACTCCCAGTTGCGGTCGCGGTAGGTCTGCGAACCCGCCTCGATGGCGTCCTTCACGGGGTCGTCGATGATGCCCAGGTCTACGGGCGTACCTGTAAGCGATCCGCCCACGCCCACAGCCTTGTAGAAGCCTCCGTAACCCACGGTCTCGAATAGGTCGATGTTGCGCAGCCATCCGCCTTTGGCGTTGCTGTGTACATTGGAGTTGTTCAGGTAGGTGTTCGGGAACACGGCGGCATACTCCTGGCTGTCGATGGTGCGCTGGATAGAGCGCGAGAACTGCTGCGCGAGGTCGGCAGAGTAGGAGCTGCCGACGATCTTCATCAGCGGGTTTCGTCCGAGTACCCACGCCGGAAACTTGCGACTGACTATCTCGCTCTTGCCGTGCTGCGGTGGCACGAACAGCATTAGGCGGTCAGTGCCCAGCGTGCCGTCGATAAGTTGCTGGCATTTCTCGGCGATAAGCGTGTGGAACCACTGTCGGCTGTATGATGGCGTGACATAGTCAAGAAACACGGGGAATCGCTCTGCTGCGCTTCTCCTGTGCAACTCCTTTTCCAGTTCCAACAACCTCATAGCCGTATCGTAGCCCATAGCCGTTCATTAACTGTTCATGCTCGCCTGTATTCTGTTAATCTCTGCCCGTATCTGTTCCTCTGTCATCTTCTCGACAGGTATCAGCGGTGAGCCGTTCTTGCCCGTAACCTCGGTCTTTGTGGCGGCGTACAGGCCGAGTAATTTGCGCCGTTCTGCAAGTTGCTGGCGGATCTCGGCGATGTACTGTGGGTTCCCCAATCCGATGATATTCGACGTGCGTTCCTCGATGCTGTAAGTCTTGACGGTATTCGCACCCGTTTCCTTGTTGCGCGACGGAGCTCCTTTTCGGGTGTTCGTTGTCTTGTTGTAGTCCTCCTTGGATTTCTCCCACTGCGCCCACAGCTCACGGCAGGTCTCGTCGATGCGCTCCAGTTCCAGTTGCAGGGCGTCGTTCATGTCCCCGAGACGGTTGTCTCGCCACTCCTCCAGCAGTGTCGAAATATCCTTGTGCACTGTCCCGAGGCTGTAGGAGGGGAGCGTGAGCCGTGTCATTACCTCCTGTCGAATCTGCCTCACGGAGTAGCCTCTCTTGTAGAGCCGCGCCACGATTTCCAGGCGTGCGGTCTTCACTTGATTCTGTCTCTTCCTTTGTGCTGCGCTCATGTCGTTACATATTTTTGGTCAGTTCGATAAACGCCATGTACATGTCCGGGTTACAGCTCGACAGCTCGATGTAGGTCTTCCCGAACTCGGGGAAGGTGTGTACGGCGAAATGGCTCTCCGTGAGCAGCCATAGTGCTGTGTATCCCTGCGGATCGAAGTGGTGATCGGTGAAGCAGAGGATATTGAATCCCGACGCTTTCAGGGTCTTGTCAAACTTCCTCCTCAGTTCCTCCGGGTTCGTTTCCGCTATCCATTCTGAATAGTTCCAAATCTTCGCTTGCATACTCTATCTTTTTGAATTGTTTCTTGATTTCCTTCGCGTTGCCCTTGTAGAACACGAGGATGTTCTGGTGCATCTTTGCCACCTTGCGGCTTTCCATGTAGCGGCTCGCACGCAAGGCCGTGCTTGCGCCCGTCTCGATGAGGATAATCTCGTTGTAGAGAGGCATCCCCGCCTCGCGGAATATGCGCTTTATGTCGCCGCAGAAGTCGTAATAGAAGCCCGTAGACTTGTCCCTCACGTCGCCCACGACGATGACGGCAAAGCGGTTGTCCTTCAGGCAACCAACCGCTGCCTTGAAGGCGTTTTCAAGTATCTTGATGAAATCCCCGTAGCTTCCCTGATTGCTAGCGTCGTTTTCGAGGTCGCTGTACTTTTCGAGATCGAAGTACGGAGGACAACTGAATAGCAGGTCTTGGCTTTGGGGGGCGATGTGCTGTGCAACGTTCTGCCCGTCATCGCAGATGTACCGTGCGGACATGCCCTCCACACGCTCGCTGTTGAGCTGTGCCTGCTCGGGGCGCAGTTCGATGCCTGTGAACTCGTTGCCGAGGTAGGCGGAGACATAGCCGAAGACGCTGTCCCCAGCGAAGCAGTCGAAAGTCTTGCAGTTTTCCAGCCCGAACCATCGGCAGACGATTTCCGCCATGACGGGGTCGAGCAGCGATACCCCGGCAGACAGGACCTTGTTCGCCTCATGCTCCTTAACCTCATCGGGGACGTACTTGTCGAGGTACTCCTTGAACGATACGCCCAGCTCCTCGCGGTGCTGCCTTGTTCGCTGGTACAAATCCTTGTACTTTATTTCGGGAGAGGTTATCAGTGTGTCGTTGCGGCTCTCACCAAAGTCGCCGATGAGATCGCGCCATTTCTTCTTACGATCCTGCCAATATCCCTTGCGGGTGTCGAGGATGGAGAACGGCGGCACGACGAAACGATCGTTCAGCGAAGCGTTGGCGGGCGTGCTGTTCGTTCCTCCGCTCTCGTTTCCGTTCTCCCACTCCTTGTTTTGCCATACGTCCAGACCCCAGTCGTCCAACTCCTCCGCGTCCCATTCGTTCGCGAGGGCATCCATGTCCCAATCTCCGAACCCGACGTTATCCTTGATAATGAACTCCCGCTGCTCGGCTTCCGATAGCTCGGACGCCCGGATGATGTGTGCTGTCGGCTTGTCCTTCCACCGCTCCCAGTACGCCACAAGGTTATCCTGCTCCGCCTGTGTCTTCTTCTGAAAGTCTCGCACATCCGACAGTCGTGCCAGCACCTCGGCCGTGTCCATGTCCGCGATGGCCGAAAGCGCACGGAAGCGCATGTTGCCGCCGAGAGCTGTGAAGGTGCTGTCCACCACGATGGGACGTAGCTCCAACATCTTCGGGAGCACGAGTATCGACTTGATGAGCTTGTCGAACTTCGTGTCTGTGATTGTCCTCGGATTTGCCGAGTTGACCTGTATCTGTGACAGGTTCACGATTTCCGTCTTCATCGCTCCCATACCTTGTCGAGTTGATGTCGGCCGAACAGACCCCAGCGACACATGGAGGCGTATATCGGCGTGTCGAGTTTGTAGTGTCTGCGGAGTTCTGCCGGGTCTGTCTCCTCGATGCCCTCCGCGATGATATTGTCTGCCGCGTCGCAGATGGAGAACTCGATCTGCTTCTTTCCTATGCAGCAGGCCAGTGACACGAACACGTCGCATTGGCAGTTCCTTGCCGCCTCCTTGGCAAGCTCACGGGCGTACAGGTTCAACGTCAGGTCGGCCTTACTGCCGTCCTTTGTCCACGGGGAACCTCCGCCGATGCGGCACGCACCACCATAGAAGTCCACCGCCAGCTTGCGGCCCGTCGTCCCGCAGTCGGCTATGCTGCTGTGCTTCATATAGCGTCCTGTACCGTTCACAATGACCTCGCATTTACCGCATCCCTTGTGTCTCCGGACGAGGTTCTCGACCTTTTCCATGTCCGCATCGTCCTGCAAGGGGATGGCTACGATGACCTTGACAACCCGGTTGTCGTCCATGACGACCTGCGTTTTGATGTCCAACCCTCCGGTGCCGCTGTGGAACAGGTCATGGCACAGCTCCTTGGCGAGCGCGTGTTCCGGTGAGAGACCGTAAGTATCGCTGCCGTATGCATAGTATCCGAAGAAGATGCCTTGGTCGCCCCATCCAGACGAAAGGCCCTGCGCGATGTCCGGGGACTGCTGGCCGATGTACAGGTCGATGTCGAGCAGGTCGCCGCAGATTGTGTTGTCCTCGCCCCACTTGTCCATGTACGCTCGGGTGTAGCCGATGTTGTTTACCGCTGCGCGGACATGGGAGCGGATTTCATCCACCGTCATCTTATGTCGGGACGTCACCTCGCCGCCGAGCGACACATGCCACCCTTTGATTTGAACCTCGACCGCATAGCGAGTGTTGGGGTCTCGCTCGATGTAGCGGTCAAGCAGGTACTGGCTGATGTAGTCTGCGACCTTGTCCGGGTGTCCGAGCGATACATACTCTGAAAATCGTATCATACTGGTAAAGGATTGGTTTATGGTACAAAATTAGGTAAAACGATTATAAAATAATCATATTAAGGGCAAAAATCGGGATTTTTAAGCTCATAATCCCCCTGAATGGCCTGTTTAATGAGATTGAGGGTCGCAGTCCGGTACAAGTCTTCAGGCGTGACACGGAATACGCGCCAGCCCATGAGAGTGGCGGTGTTGTACTTCTCAATGTCCCCGAGGAAGCCCTGCGGGCGTGTGTGACGACCGCCCGTCCATACGCCGCCCTCCACTTCGATGGCTATCTTGTGTTCGGGGATGGCGTAGTCAAATCGCCACATGCGCTTCGGGTGGAAGCGGTGCTCCTTGACACATTCCACATGTAGGTCGGTCTTGCAGATGGTTGTGAAGATGTCCCTTATTTTCGTCAGATTCGCCGTCTGTCGGCTTTTCTTCTTCGATTGGTATGTTTGCTTATCCATGGGATGAAAGTCTTTTGTACGGGCTGATTCGGGCTTGGACGACAAAACAGGGATTGCTCCCTGTCCTGCCTCGCGCCTGTTCGCACCGGTTGTTAGAACGGCAGGTCGTCGTCATCGGCGAAGTTATCGCTGGTGAACGTACCCGTCACGGCCATTGTCTGCGGTTTACGCTCGATGGCCCTCATGCCCCCGAGGATGGGGATGTTGCGTATCTCCTCTTCGTTCATCGCCTCGCGCCGTTCCTTGGGGATGTCCGGCTTGATGCAGTGGGTGTCGCTGTACTTGGGTTCCTGCATTTCGATGGCCGTCATGTTCAGATAGCAGCCCTTTTCCCCGAGGTACATGCCGTCGCAGTCATCAACAGGGATGATGATGCAACGTTTCGTGCTCGTCTTGCCCTGCAAGTTCCGCAGGAACGCTCCCTTGAGCTTCAGGAGGTCGATTTTCATTCCAAAATTGCTCATAACTTCTGTGTTATTTGTTGTTGGAGATTATGTCGTCGATGTCGATAATTATACCCTCGCAGTAAGGTTCTCCGTTCTCCTTGATCGTGAACGTCGTATAAGGCATATTGGAGGAAATGCGCCAACTCAAAGCCGGTTGGTCGTCGGGGCACCACTCGGCTCGAATGAGGCGGGGATTGTCGTCATTATCGTATTCGTCCGAAATGGGTAGAACCTCGTTGCCTATGGCCTTGTGATAGGTGTTTTCTTCCTCATCGTCAGCATACAGTTCGCCGTCCAATTCCAGCGCATACTCTCCACCGTCATACGATCCGATTTCATCGTTGATAGCCCCTCGCATTTCAAGCAGGTCATCCGATGATCCGAACAGCACCAACAGATTGTTTTGCTTGGCAACCTGTTCCTGTTCCTTTGTCATTTCATCACGGTATTCGTTACCGTTCAGCAGCTCCGCAAGCTGCTCTTTCGTCATAGTTTTCATTTTTACGTTTTTGGTTTGTAAGTTTTTTAATTATCCTATTGAGGTAGGCATTTTCGTGTTCCAAATCCTTTATTTCTGCCCGCAGTGCCTTGACGGTTTCATTGTACCGTTCCCGTTCGAAAGCCGCAAAGGTCTTTTCAGGGCGGCAGGTGCATTGCGACATATCCCCCGTAAGAACTACCGGCCAACAGTACGGGATAAGTACCTTTTCGCCATCTTTGGTATAGATGTAGTGGCATTTCATTGTAATAATCAATAATTCTGCAAGATGCTCATCAGTATTTCGATGTCTTTGTGGATGGTCACGAACTGGCCGTCCACCCATCCGGCCCAAAATCCGTCGACATATTCTAGTTCAATCATGATTTTAAGGTGTGCGTTTTCTTTATTTGCGTTCACCGCTTTTCGGGGTCTTTCTATGTCGTATTATCATGATTTTTAAGCATTTAATCTATTCTATTCGTAGGTCTTTCTCTTTGACGAATACGCCATCTACCAATCTTCCTTTGCGGTCTTTGATTTCATCGTATGCCAACGCCACGCATTCTTCAAAGTCCCATCCTTTCTGGGCGCACAGACAGATAAGTGTAACCACGATGTCACCTACTCCGTCCTTGGCTTCAGCATCTTTGCTTTTCAGAATCGCCTGAACCAATTCGCCCAGTTCTTCCATTGTTTTGCACAACTGAATGCGTGGGTCTTGGGTATGCAAGTTCCTGTCAATGACCCATTGATTGATTTTTTCTACTAAATCATTCATGTCTTACGGTTTTTAGTAATTCCGGGGTGTCGTGGGTATTGCCGAGAACTTCGACGGCCGGTTCTCGTCCAACGTAGGATATACAGCCTTGAGGTGATCTCCCGATATACCGGGCATTCTTGTTATCCCATATTACAACATCGGTTCCTCCAAAATATCCCGCTTGGAAGATGTCCCCTTCGTAAATCTCCCTGCCGTTCTTGTCCTTCAGTCCCGTGTACTGACCAACGGTAGATGGTACTACTTCTACCCTGCATTCATCATTGAAGATGAAATAACGCCCGTTAAGAATGACCAATGAACCGTATTCCCAGGTTTCATTATCAATGCGTTTTCCTCTGAATTTGATTTCTCGTTTCATTTTTCAACTGTTTTTTGTGGTTAGGTTATCAGAACGGGCAGTCGTCATCCGGGAGGTCGTTGAAGTCAAATACCGCCGCTGCTTCTGCTTCCTCCTGCCTCCGCTTCATTTCCTCCATGAGATGATTGCTATTGTCCCACACGGGGTCTATGCCGCCCGTATAGGGCGAATACCGCCCGTTGTTGATGTTGTACTTGAACTGCGCCATGCCGCACTCTCCGAGATGCCGGAATTTTACCTTCTGAATGTGCACCTCCGTTGTGTTCTCAATGCGGTTGCGGTGTATCACGATACCAAAATCCGCCTTGTTGTAGAAGTTCGCCGAGCCGCTGATGTCGTATAGGGTAGGGGCCTCGATGACCCCGTCCTTGTTTTTCGGGAGCTTTGTTGGGTGCGCCATGAGGATAACCAGCAGGTCATTCTGCTGCGCGAAGTTGGTAAGACGGTCGAGGGTCTCACTGATATACTGCGTCTCGTTTTGCCGTCCCTGTTCGTTCTCCAGCCGGTTGTACGGGTCGATGACCAGAGCCTTGATACCTTTGCGGCGCACGAGGGACTTCGCCTTGTCGAGTATGGTCTCCAGTCGGAAGTCGTTGTGGGGGCTGATGAAGTAGAAATTCGTTTCGAGGTGTTCCTTGACCTGACGGTATTCCCCGTAGGAGAGGTGCTGTTTGTCGAAGTGCTTGCCCGTGAACTTCTCGATGAGCTTCGAGGCATGGTATGCGAGCGGGGCGTTCTCCGGACTGAAGTAGGCGAAGCGCCAGCCGTAGCGCATGTTCAACCGCTCGGCAATCTCGTCGATGAACTCCGATTTGCCGCTTCCTGGTATGCCCGTCACCACGCAAAGACGTTTGGTCTCGAAACTACACAGACGGTCGAAATTCTCGTGGCCGATGGTGACTCCCTTCTGCATCCCGTGCTCAAATAGCGCGTCGAGGGAATCCTCGAAGTCCGAGACGGTGAACACTCCTTCAATTTTCATTTCGGGAGCATCAGCGAGGCATTTCAACAGGCTCTCCCTTCCATACTTCATCAGGTGTTCGTTGGCGTCCTTGCACCCATCGCCGTACTCCAGTACCCGGCAGCGTTCCGGCCCGAAGCGGCGCAACAGTTCGTCCCGCAAGGCCACGCCCTTGGTGTCGGTGTCCGAGGCGATGTATATTGTCTCCTTGTCATCGAAATACTCCTCAATGTAGTCATCGAGGTAGGAAAGGTTGGCGTTCGCCCCGTTCGGCACGCTGATAACGTCCTTGCGCCCGCACTCGATGAACGATAGGGCATCCATCTCGCCCTCCGTGATGATACATTCTTTGCAACCCTTTATAGCGTCGATGTTGTACGGGAGGAGCTCCGCTCCGGACACGAGCTTGAAGCACTTGTCGCCCGTGCGGAACTTCGTGTTCACGAGCTGCCCGTTGTGGTAGTAGTTGAACTGCACAGTGTTCGCTTGCCCGTTCTTCTGCGGCATCCACTCCATACCTTCCGTTACCTTCATCTCCGCCAGCGTCCGCTCGCTGATGCCTCGCCCGGCAAACCATGCGAGAGCCTTTTCGCTCAACGCCGTGTTGCCGGTCTTCGCTGGCTTCTTGTATGCGGGCTTCGACCTCCGGAGCGGTGCGGGGTTATAGAACGGCTTCCTCCACTCCTCTTGATCCCGTTCCGCTGCGCAGCCGCTGTACCCGCAGTAGTGGCATAGGAACATTCCCGTCGAGAGGTCGCACGATAGGCTCTTGTCGCGCTTGTCATGCCGCTGGTCGCGGCACTGCGGGCAATGTACCTTGATGTTACCCGATGTGCGCCCGTAGGGTATTTCTATGCCGTACTTGTTCCAGTCCATCCGTGTCATAGCAGTATCCATTGATTCGTTGAACTGTTCCAGCAGTGACGTTCGCTCGGGCGGGGAGGCGCATCATTGGGGATTGTGGCCTTTCCTGTGCCGTATGTGCGCCGTCCTGTGTTATCGATGTATTCACCTATCCCGAGTGTAACTTCGGGCTGTTGTGCGCCCTTTCTGCTCCCTCTGTGGTTGCTGTAGTTGCCCTCTAAGACTTTGACCCAATTTTTCGGGCTGTCGAACAGCCAATCGAATGTCGCCGTCCAGCCCTTGTCATTCCTGCCTTTGAGGAAGTCCGATGCCGCCACTTCCTCAAATATCGCCTCAATGGTCGGCATCCATGCCTCACGATTTCCTATCTCCTTGAGGCGTGCCTTGATTTTCTGCTTTCTCGCCTCCGAAAGTTTGAGTACTTTCGGCAAATATGCCCCACAGATTGAGTTCCACTTATCGGCAATATCCTGATAAGGATATCTTATTTCTTCTCTCTTTTCCTCTCCTTTACTCTCCTCTCCTTTACTATGTTGTTTTGTGTTGCCGCTTGTGTTAGATTCATCGGTTTTTACAGGGTTTTGGCTCGCCATAACTCTGCCATTACTCGTAATATTTGTGTTTTGCTCCTCCGAAATGCGCTTCCGTTCACGGTTTGCGATTAAAGAGGATAGCCGTTGCTGGTGGGCCTGGGAAATGAGTTTATTCCCAACCCGCTGCAACAGTCCGATTTTTACGCAGTATTCAACAATCTCGGTCAGCTCGCTAACCGATACGTCATAATCCGCCGCAAGGAGTTCGATGTTTATTTCCTCCCACTCAATCTCGAAAAAATCGCTGTCGGTGAGTGTTTCTAACAGGTAATTCCATACGGCATACCCTGTGTGGGAAAATTTACGGCGTAGTGCCTTTATTTTCACGTCATTACGCATATCGGCGTCGTGAGTGAAATAATCCGCATTATTTTTCTTGGGTCTTGCCATATCGCTAATTGTTAAGTGTCGCTATGAGTGATTGTCGGAGCTTCTCGTTGCGGGCGTTCCACTCGAATGTCCGTAGCATCCACTGGCGGTAGTTCAACGGAATGTCCGCCAGTCGCTCGCCCTTGTACTTGCCGAAAGGCATTGTTGCGATGGGCTGCTCCGCCTTTGCGTCGATGTGCGCCGTGTCTTCCCGGGTTATCTTCCCGATATCCGTTATCGGTATGCCGCTCAACAAGCGGCCGCCAGATCCGAACATACGCCATATTCGGCCCTTTTCGAACGTGATGTCTTCGACACGTCCGAAGCGGCTGACGTTGCCTCCAAGGTCGATTATCAGAGCGTCCTCCTTGTCCCTGTCGATACGGGTGGCGCGTCCGATGATCTGATAGTAAAGAGCTATCGAGGCAGTAGATATGCCGAGGATGATGCAGTCGATGCCCGTATAGTCGAAGCCGGTCGAGAGCACCCGCACGTTGAAAATAACCCGTATTCTGCCCGCCTTGAATCCCTCGATTATGCTTGTCCTTTCCGCTGCGTTCATGTCGCCGTAAATCACGGCAGAACCGCTGTACCGGGCGGATAGGTTTTTGGCGTCCTGTACTGACGGACAAAAGACGAGGATGTGCTGCCTGTCCGTGTGGTTGTCGAGGGCTTCGACGATGCCCTGTGCTCCGCCGTTGGCGTTGTACGCCCGCAAGACGCTCTCCTCTGTGAACTCCGACTTGGAAGTGTTGTAGACCAACAGTCTGCCGTCGAAGTCCGCCGCCTCGTAGCGGAGCCTGCTCCAGTAGCCGAGTTCGACCATCTCCTGCACTTGTCCTACATGGATTATCTCCTTGAAGAAATTTCCTTTCTTGCTCCGAGAGGTCAGCATCACGAGCTTTGAATAGGTGCTGCCGCTCTGGTCGTAGTTCTGCTGGAGCTTCACGGGCGTGGCCGTTATACCGAGGACGTGTGTTATGCCCGAATCCCGCAGGAACTTCCCCAACATGCTGTCAGCCTCCCTGGGGTAGAGGTGTGCCTCGTCGATAAGCATCTTCGTAAAGCCCATCTCCCGGAACTTCTCCCCGAGATTCTTTATCGATCCGATCGTGGCGTATGTCACCTGTGCTATTTCCTTGCGGCGGAACGATGCCGAATATATCCCCGCATTTACCGCCATGCCGTCACATAGGGCGTAGTATTTCCTGATGTTCTGTTCCAGCAATTCCTTCGACGGCTGGAGCACCAGCAGCTTGTCCTTGCAGTTCCGCGCGACATAGGCTGTCAGTATTGATTTTCCCCATGCCGTAGGCAGAACTATGAGGCTCGGCTTAGGCTTCGCCTCGTTGAAGAATCCGATGGCCTTCTGTATGGGGACGGTTTGGTTTGACCGTAACTGTATCATTGCCGTGTGTAAAAAAGGAAGCCGTAGGTAGGGCTAACCACGCATAACAGCAGCGTCGGGCTTCCTTTCGGTCTGCCCACCCGTTTACGGCTTCCGTATGATATCCAATGATGAATCCCATCTCTGTTTTGTTTCGGTTATCGCAAAATTAAGCCGATTATTTAATAATCACCTTAATTCGTGGGAATTTTTACATTTCTCGCGCAATTCGGAAGCTGGAAATTCGGCCTTTGCGATCAGTTGGCGGCGCAGAATCTTCGCCCGTCGCACGACGTTGTTTGCCCGTGTGCCTTTGTCCTTGCGGTCGGCGTAAGCCTCGCAAAGCAGATCTATGTAGCGCAAGATGTCGTCCCGCTGGCTGTTGGATATGGCTATCATGTTCCGTTCCTCCGATTGTGTGGTTGATGTCTGTTTGTTGTCATTTGAGCAGGAAACGCCGTGTTCCTGCTACAGTCTTGGTATACTCCCGCGCGAGGTCGGGATGGTCCGCCGTGAACGCCTTGGCGTCGAACTTCTCACTGTCCTTGGCGGCCTTCCATGTGGCGAGGGTCTGCCCATCGTAGCTTATGGCCTCGGCGTCTCCGAAGCCGAGCTTCAGGCGTTCCTCCAACGCCTCCTTCTCCTTGTCGAGAGCGGCCATGTCCCTTCGGATTTCCTTCAGCCGGGTGTATGCCTCGAACACCTCCTCGCTCACCTCGGCGATCTTGCCGTCCGTGTGGCGGTTGTATTTCAGCAGCACGTCCTGTACCGATACGGCGGCGGGCTCCTTTTTCCCGAGGATGTTGTCCGTCCAGAACCTTTCCACCTCCTCGACGAGCCATCCGTAGAAGTCGGGTACGAGGGCTAGGTCGCGGTAGCCGAACTCCCGGCCCTGTGTAAGCCATGCGATGCTCCCCGTTGTCAGCTCTGCACCCCCGAGCTGATATTGAACCTGACAGAACCAGTGCTTAGGGAGGTCGTCCCCGTCGATAGCCATCTGTGTGGTCTTGCATTCGAGGATGCCCTTGTTGTCGCTGTTATGCTTCATGCCCTCCAGCCAGTATGTACGGTCGGGCGATACCTGAATGTAGGGGCGTTCGTTATTGCGGATGATCCAGTCACCCGTCGAACGCTTGATGACCTCGCGTCCCGTCGCGTCCTGCCAGAACTGCGACACGGCATCTTCGAGGTAGTGTCCGGCCTTCATGGCGAAGGTCTCCTCCTTGGGGGCGTCGAGCCCCATCTTGCGTCTCCATAATTGGTAGGGGGTTTCCCAAGGGTTCAGCCCCACGATGGTGGCCACCTCGCTGCTGCCTATTCCCGACTTGCGATATTCGAGCCATTCGGCCCGGTTTTTCGGTCTGATTACTGTTGTACTCATGGTCTTGCTGTTTTTACGGTTATCTGTCGTTTTGGTCTGTCGTCCCAACCTTCTTGCGAATGAGATAGAAGTCGGCCCATAGGTCGGCGAATTGTCTGCCGCAGTAGACGGCCAGCGTGTCGCTTTTCAAGCAAAGGCGAGAGCCGATGTACGTAAACGAATTCGAGGGGGCGTAAGCCGAGGTCGCAGAGGCGAAGCCCGCATACGCACCGTCAGACGCAGAACCGCCGAACAGGACAATCTCCTTTCGCTCATCCTCGCTCATACGGTCGATCTCATCTTTGGTGTAGAGCCACAGATATGGGGAATAACGCCACTCGTCCTCCGTAAATTGAGGCTCCCATCCCTCATTCAGGGCGGCGCAGATGATGCGGAGTTTCAGATATGCTACTATATCGCAGCTGTTGTAAGCTGCAGCGCCCTCAAGGAAACTGTTGAAAATCTCGTTGTACTGTACGACCATCGGGTGACATTCTCCGAGTTCATCTAATGCGTCATCAAAGGTTTTGATGCGCTCCGTGATGTCCCTGGGCTTGAAAGTCTCCGCCCCAAATAGCTGCTCCAGCACCTTCATCGTGCTGTCCGCTCCAGCCTCGCGTGCCGTGGCGTATGCTGCGAGGATGTTCTCCTTTTTGATCTCAATCTTTTCCATTCTGTTGTGATTTTAATGGGTTGTTACTTGTTATCCTTGATTTCGCCTGTTTCGGCGTCCACTCCGGCGGGAACTGATACGGTAGATGGCGCTGCTCCTGTCGCCTGTGCCATGGCCGCTGCGGCCCTGTCCTGCGCCGTCTCGGCCTTCTTCTTGGCTGCGGCTTCCTGCCGGGCTTCGGCAGCAGGGTTGATGAATGTTTCCTGCACTGTCGTCGTGCCCTCGTTGATTGCTGTGAGTGTTGCTTTCAGCTCGAAAAGCCGCTCCTTGTCGATTTCTGCCACGCTGCGGATGCCGAGGTAATCGCAGAGCATCTTCTCCGTCACGCCGCGCTTGGCGTAGTTGGCGATGCAGTTCTGTCGTGCCGTCTCCACGTCGATAGACTGCCCGAGGGCCACCAGCTTCACCTCGTTGATGACCTTCTTCGTCACGGCCTTCGGAATGACGGCCAGCACGGCGTTGCGGAAGGCGATGGATGCGGCGGCATTTCCTGTCACGACCTGCATGTCCTCCGAGTAGGGTTTCCCGTACTTGTCTGTGATGCGGCGCTTGACCTCCTTGCTCACGGCAAAGTTCGTTTCGAGGTCATGGCATACGGCTTGTGCCGTTATCATGCGCCCGTCGTTGCCGATGATGCGCGTCTGCACGCGGAGATTCCCCCACGCCCCGGCGATGATTTCCGCCATGCGCACCGATAGCCCCTCGATGACGCTTGTCTTGCCGTCTGCGCCTTTGCGCCTCAGGACGTAGAAGCAGTCCTCCGCCGTCTCGCGGTCCATCGTGGCGTAGGTCGCAATCTTGTTCAGGGTAGTGTTCAGGTCACGCGGGTACTGCTTGGCGGTGGCTACCTGTATGTCCACCTCCGCTCGGTTGATTGCCTGAAGCATGTCGGCCTGCTTCACTTCGATAATCTCGTTCATGTCTGTTATTGTTGATTATGCGGGGTCTGACAGCTTTCCCCATTGCTTTTGTCGTCCGTTAAGAAGTAGCGCGAGTACCGGACGGTCTTGCCGGTTATCCGGCTCACGCTCTCCTCGATGCGCTTGGCTATGTGCATCCCTTCGCGTCGAAGGTCGCGGATGCGAGATGCCAGCCGGTAGCATCCGAAGTCCCGCAGGGCTTCAAGCGGCGTTATCGAGCCGCCTTCAGTAAGCCGTCTGCGGATGAGGTTCTTGTGAGTGTTTGAGTTTGTGTCGGCCATGGTCATTATTGTTTCTTGTAGGTTGATACATAGGTTGCCGCCTCGCTCTTGATTTCCCGGTTGGTCTTCACCTGCCGTTCGAGGAGCCACTCTTCGAGTTCGGTTTTCCGGAAGTAGAGCTTACGATTCTTTTTGTAGTGGGGGATGGCTCTCCGGCTCGTTAGATTGTAGATATGGCTCTCACTGTATCCAGTGAACGCCGCTGCCTCCGTGATGTCGAGTACCGTCTTCGAACTAATGAGTGTCAGCCGCTCGATGCGGTCGAGCCTGTTGTTGATGTCTTCCATGTTGCTCATATCTCTTCGTCCTTCATTTCTTCGTAAAGTTTCTTCGGAAGCATTCCCCGCTTATCAAGGCGTTTCCCGGTGAGAACGCAAAGCCCGATAACTACCATCGCGCCCAGCTTGTAGAGGCAGAATGTTCCGAACGGCATATCGTCACTCTCTCCTGCCAGAACCATAAAGGCAAAGAATCCGATGCCGAACAACGTGTAGAACAACACCCATTTGCCCAGTTCCGATAGCCTGTTATTTGTTGTTTTCATCGCCTTTCCAGTTGTTTGTCCCAATTCGTATGATTTCCTGATACTGCGTCAGCAGTTTTATCAGCCGCCTGTTTTCCGATGCGAGCGTTCTGTTTGCTCTTTCAAGTTCCTGCGTATAGCGTTCAGGTGTCTGCCCTGTCCGTCTTACAGAGACTTCCACTTCTCCAATTTCAGGCTTGAGCTCGTCGTCGATGTTTATCTCGACCGATATTTTCTTCTGATGCGTCAGAGTGTCAGTCGACTTCTCCCGTACCGTCAATTTCGAGGTCTTCTGTCGTTTCGCAGCCCTTCGCTCCCAATATCTTTCCTGGTACTTTTTGTCGTACAGGTACTTCTCATGGCGGGCGGCTGCGCTCAAATTCATCGTACTCATATCCGTTTTTCCTCCGCTTTCAGACGTTTCTCGACACGCTTCCGGATGACGTATATTGTCCCTTCGGATTCAATGCCGTACTTCTTCATCAGGTACTTGTTCACCTCCGTCTTGCTCTGGCCCTTGACGGCGACGAGGCTGTTGTACTCGGTGTAGATGGCGATGTCCCGCTTCTCCCGCCGCTCCTGCCCCATTGTCTGTTTTCTGATTTCAGCCATACTCTTGAAATTTATTCCGGTTTTACTTATTGGTTTATTTCCGATTTTATTTATTATTTCATATCTTTGTGCGGTTACTCAACCGTAACACGATGCAAATATAAACAAAGTTTCGATATTGCGGACTTTTATCGACACAAAATTTCGGAAAAATTTTAAGAGGTTACGTTATATGTCTGATATTCAAAGAATTAAAAAAGTAATTAACTGGCTGATATTTCAGGAGGTGGCAGAGAGCGAAAAGCAGCTCGCAGACCTGTTGGGGTATACCAAATCCTCGTTTTCGCAGATTGTGAACGGAAAAGTGCCGCTATCCGAGAAGTTTGTCAAGAAGCTTTGCGGGTTGGATGAAAATATAAACGAAGTTTGGGTATTGAAAGGTGAGGGTTCGATGTTTAAGAATAATCCGAACGGTTTACAGATGGTCGAAATACCCCGCGAAGCATGGAGCGTAATACAGACGCAGGCCGAGAGCTTATCCGCCCGGGACAGACAGATAGACGAACTTATCGGACTGCTGAAAGATCAGCTCCGAGAAAGCAAAAAAACGGATGTCCGGCAGGGCGGCAGTGTAACCTCTGCCGTTGCAGGATGACCTTCATAGGCAAAATCCCCCTATACTGATATGGAAATGAAAGACCGGTTACAGGAGATAATGGAATACAAGACGGGCGGCAAACAGACCCCGTTTGCAAAGATGCTGGGTTGGACACCGCAGTATCTGAAAAAGCTGTTGAGCGGCGGTAATTTCGGTCTGCAACCTGTCATCACGCTGCTTGCCGCCTTCCCTGAGATAGATGCCCGTTGGCTGCTACTCGGTGAAGGACGGATGCTTTCTCCAGGAGCGTACACGGGCATACGGCAGGAGATGTACGCCCACATACAGGGAGTGCTCGAATTGGAAAGATTCCTACCATACATGAATCCGAACGAGCTGCACGAGTTCGAACAGTCCGTTGTCATGGGCAAAGTTCCTGTTTTCAGCCCCGATACGGTCGCCGGATGGCAGGGACGAGCAGACGAACACGAAAAGGAAATGAACGTGAAATTCGCCACCGCAAGCGGGAAATCTGACGATTTATGCAGACAGAAGAAAGCAAAATGATAACGAAGCGGTTCTTCGAGGCTCTGTACGAGTTGAAGCATCGCCGCATAATACGGGGCAAGCAGACATTTACTACCCGATACGGGATAAACCGTTGGAATCTGAACGCCCTCGAAACTGGCAAGTCGTCACAGATCAGCGTCCAGCTCGACTGGCTGGTATTCCTTGTCCGTGACTACGGTATATCCGCCCGTTGGCTACTGACGGGCGACGGAGATATGTTCGCCCGCACAAATCCGATTTCCGTGAAGCCCTAATTCTTGTGGCTGGGGAGGATGTTCGGAATGCGCTGCACTGCTGCCTGTTTGTTCTTGTCGAGCACTTTGGCGTATATCTGTGTTGTTGAGAGTTCCCGGTGGCCAAGCAACTTGCTCACGGTGTAGATGTCCGTTCCGAGGTCGAGCATCATCACGGCGAAAGTGTGCCGCCCGCAATGGAATGATATTTTCTTGTCGATGCCCGCACGCAGTACCCAGTTCTGTATGGTTTTGTTCGTGCAGTCAGGCGTGAACACGTCAGTAAACACCGGGTCATCGGCCTTTCTACGATCTCCCATGAGGTCTGCCGCCTGCTGTGTGATATCGAGGTATTCCTGCCCTTTGGTCTTCTTCTGTCGGAAGATGATGCGCGTAAATTCGCCCTGCTGATGCACATCGCCCCATGTGAGTTTCAGAATGTCGCTGCGGCGCAGTCCCGTGAGGCATGAGAACAGGAAGGCTCTCCGCACACCGTCGTACTCGCACGGGGTATTGACAAGCCGTTGCAGTTCTTCGAGTGTGAGGTACATCCGCGTTCCTTCCTCTGCCTGAAATCCCTCAATGCCACGCATGGGATTGCGGGCGATAATCCTTTCGTCGAAAGCCTGATTCAGACACGCCCGCAGCTTGTTGAAATACGACAGCTTGGTGTTACGAGACAGCGGGTATTCCTTTTCCCTGTGTCTGTTGTCGTGCGCCCAAGCTACTGCCCGTTTGTCGAGATAGTCCCGAAATCCCTGCACCCACTCTGGCGTGATGTCCGCGAATGTTATCTTCTCCCGTTTCTCATAGATGCGCAGATGGTGAAGGCATGAGTACCAGTTGCCCCAGTTTCCTCGGCTTTCTTCCCCGAGCCGCTTTTCGCACATCGCCCTGTAATAGTCAAAGAACAGCGTCTCTGAAGCGTAGTCGTTCTTGAAGCCGAACTCTCCGTTCCGCAGCTCCACAACCCGTTTTGCCTTGATCGCCTCGGCGAGCTTCATTGTCTCCCGGTTCTTCTCTTTGTCCGCCCGTGTCACCTCGGGAACGAGGTAGAGTTTCAGGTACTCGTATGACCGTTCCCCGTTCAGGTAGATGTCGAGGTATAGGGAGGTGCGCCCTGTACTCATCGTTCGCTTCCGTAGCCGTATCGGTTCTTTTGAATCTCCCATATTGCTGCTATTTTGTTGCTTTTGTTGTTCAATCTATGGCGAGCAACAAACCTGCAACAAATATAGAGGAAATAGGGAGTAATTCAAAACAAATAACGGAATTTTTTTCGTGAGCGTTAAAGTGTTGTTTTTGTTGGAGTTATTTGTTTGTTTTTACTCCGTATTTACTTTGAGTTCCTTTTCCGATTTTAGCTCCTATTTGCCGATGCAGAATTTTGAGAAGATGTTCTCTAGGACCTCGTCCGGAGCAATGGCTCCACGGCCGGTGATCTCCCCGAGGCGGCTGATCACGGGGCGGATCTCCTCGCTCAGCAGGTCTGCCGGAAGCCCTCGGTCCAATCCTTCCAATGCACTTGCCAGCGACTGTCGGGCTGCTGTCAGGGCTTCGTAGTGGCGGCTGTTCGAAACCACCGTCTCGCCGTGATAGACCCCCTCCGTGTCCACGGCATCCCGCAATGCCCGGCACAATGCCTCGATCCCGTCGCCCCGCCTGGCGGAGATGCCGATCGTTCCCTTCATGGGGCGGAACCCCTCCGGCGCCGCATCCAGTTTGTTGATGACCGTCAGCAGCCGCTGCTCCTGCCGCAGCGTGAATTCCGCGGCGGGAATGTCCCCCTCCAGATCCCGGGCGTCCAGCAGCCGGATGACCACCTGTGCCCGGCGGATGCTCTCCATCGTGCGCTCGATGCCCATCCGTTCCAATCGGTCTCCCGTAGCGCGTATGCCCGCCGTGTCGAGGAACCTGAACCGCACGCCGCCGATGTTGGCCTGCTCCTCGATGACGTCCCGCGTCGTTCCGGCGATCTCCGAAACCATGGCGCGGTCTTCGTTCAGCAGCCTGTTCAGCAGCGTCGATTTCCCGACGTTCGGAGCCCCTACGATCGCCACCGCGACGCCCTCCTTGATCGCGTTCCCCAAGGCGAAGGAGTTGCGCAGGCGGTCGATCTCCCCGCCGATGCGCTCCATCGTTTCGCGCAGCGCCGTGCGGTCGGCAAACTCGACATCCTCCTCCGAGAAGTCCAGTTCCAGCTCCAGCAGCGAGGTGAGCTGCAGCAGTTTGTCCCGCAGCCCCTCCAGCTCCTCCGAGTATCCTCCGCGCATCTGGTTCGTGGCCAGCGCATGGTCGGCCCGCGACGAGGAGGCGATCAGGTCGGCGACGGCTTCGGCCTGCGAGAGGTCTATCTTTCCGGCCAGGTAGGCGCGGATCGTGAATTCGCCCGGCGCGGCCATCCGGGCCCCGGCGGCCAGCAGCAGGCGGAGGATCTCCGCGACGATGTACCGTGAGCCGTGGCACGAGATCTCGACCGAGTCCTCGCCCGTATAGGAGTGCGGGGCGCGGAAGACGGTTGCCAGCACGTCGTCGATCGTGCGGTCGCCCTCCGCCACGGTCCCGTAGTGCACCGTGTATCCGGCGGCTGCGGCAAGCGGCTCCCTGCCGCGGAAGATGCGGTCGCAGCACGCCAGGGCCTCCGTGCCGCTGACGCGCACGACGGCAATGGCTCCGCCCGGTGCGGTGGCCGGCGCGACGATCGTATCGTGGTCGGGGATCATGGATGCCGTTATCTGCCTTCGATGCGGAGCCGCTGGCCGATGCGGAGCTTGTTGGCGCTCTTGATCTTGTTCCAGCGCATGATCTGCGAGACGGTCACGTGGTATTTGTGGGCGATGTGGCCCAGCGTGTCGCCCTTCTTGACGACGTAGACCGTTCCGCTGCGCTCCTGCCGTTTCTTTTCGATGTTGGCCGGGTTGATATACTCCTTCAGGTACATCGAGTCCTTGGCCAGGATCTCCTGCTCGTGGGCGATGTATTGCGAGACGTTGCGCTGCGGGAGCACAAGCGTATAGCTGCGAGTCGTGGCGGGGATGATGTCGAGTTTGTACTGCGGGTTGAGCAGCCGCAGGGTCTCCACGGGCAGGTCGATCGTCGAGGCGATCTGCCCGAAGTGCATCAGGTGGTCGATGCGCACCGTGTCCACGGCCAGCGGAATGGGGGCCGCTTCGGGTTCGATGTCGTGCAGCCGGTGGTAGGTGTAGGCGTACGAGGCGCCGATGAATGCCGGGAGGTAGCCGCGTGTCTCGCGGGGCAGGTAGTCGTAGATCTCCCAGAAGGTCTTGCCGCCGGAGCGCGCCATGGCCTTGTTCACGTTGCCCGGACCGCAGTTGTAGGCGGCGATGGCCAGCGTCCAGTCGTTGTAGATGGCGTAGAGGTCCTTCAGGTAGCGGCACGCCGCCTCGGTGGCGCGCACAGGGTCGCGGCGCTCATCGACCAGCGAGTTGATCTCGAGCCCGTAGCTCTTGCCCGTGGCGGGCATGAACTGCCACAGTCCGACGGCTCCGGCGGGGGAGACGGCCGTGGCCGAGAGGGCCGACTCGATGATCGGCAGGGCGCGCAGCTCGATGGGCAGGTCGGCGCGCAGCAGCTCCTCCTCGATCATCGGGAAGTAGTACTGCGACAGGCCGAGGATGCGGCTGATCGTGTGGTAGCGGGGACTGATGTAGCGGTCGATATATCCCTTGACGATGTAGTTGTAGGCCAGCGGGATCGGCGAGGCCAGGTCGCGCAGCCGGCGCGTGTATACCGAGTCGGGGGTCTTGTCGGCAGCGATAGCCGTGGCCATGGCGGTCGAGTCCTCCAGCACGAACTGGTCGAAGAACTCCACGAACGACTCCAGCTGCTGCCGCTCCTGCCATACGGCCACCAGCGAGTCCGCCTGCTCGGGCGAGAAGCCCAGCGAGAGGTCCGTCTGCTGCGGCTCGGGTTCGGGTTTGGGTTCGGGCAGTGTGTCGGTTACGGGCTGCACGGCGGGTGCAGCGGGTGCGGGCTGGGCCGTCTGTTCGGTGCGGTCTTTCTTGCGGTCGCGTCTCTTTTTGCGGGGATTGCGGTCGAGGGCCGAGGCCGAGGCCGTGACGGCGACGAGCAGCGCGAGGGTCAGGAGCTTTTTCATGTTCAGAATTTGAGACTCATGTTGAACCCGAATACCGGGCGGTTGGCGTTCATGCTGGGGATGTAGGGATAGTCCACCAGCGGTTCGAGGTTCATTGTGAGGTCGTCCGATATGTCGTAGTCTTTCAGGTGCGCATCAACGTGGGCATCGATGATCTGCAGGGCGTAGAGCGCTCCCGAGATGATGATGCAGAGGTCGCGGTTGCGGCGGAAGTTGTCGCGCATGTTCTTGATGTAGCTTGCCGAGTAGCGGCCCTGGAACTCGTCGGTGGGACCGTTGGGGTATTTGTCGGGATGCTGCTCGTAGTCGGCCAGCAGGTTGTAGGCCTTCTTGAAGCGCTGGAAGCCGCGGTTGTTCCAGTCGATGCAGTAGATCATCGAGGCGAATCCGCCGACGACGAACGGCACCTTCCAGTAGCTTCGGTTGTAGATCTGCCCGGCGCCCGGGAAGATGCAGGCCAGCGTCGTGGCCTTCTTGACGTTCGAGACGTCGTTGGTCGAGTAGTTCACCGCGGCGTCGCCGATGAAATAGATGTACGAGGCGATGGTGATACCCAGATAGAGCTGCCGCCGCGTGTTGCTGCGGATCATCTTCGTCTGCAGGGCATCGAGCTCGGGCGTGCGCGAGAGGCTCACGTCCGTGTAGGCGTCGTAGGCGCGCTTGAGCGGCTTGAACTTGCGGTTTTCGTTGATGAAGAGGGCCAGTCCCGTGCCGACCGTGCCGTAGAGGATCGGCAACTTCCAGTATTGCTTGTTGTAGACCTGTCCGTATCCGGGCAGGACGGTCGAGAGCCAGCAGACCTTCGAGAGCGACATCGAGTCGCTCATGAACCACCGCTTGCGGGGTGCGGGCCTGCGGGTCGTGGTGTCGATCCCCTGCCGGGCCGCGGCGAAGCGGGCTTCGGCCAGCGAGTCGAGCAGGTGGAGGTCGTCGGTGCGCAACGAGGCGACGGCTGCCGAGTCGGCGGCGTAGTCGGCCCGGGCCATCGAGTCGATCTGCCGGGCGATCTCCGCCACGCGCAGCGAGTCGCGCTGGCGCTGGAGCGAGTCCGGCTTTTCGAACTGACCGCCCCGCACGAGCGTGCGGGCGCCGCGGTGGAGCTGCGCTTCGGCGGGGAGCCACAGCGTACACGCTGCGAGCAGTACGAGGAGTTTGAACCGGAGACCTGCCATTGCCATTCGTTAGGAACGCTGCGAGAAACGTTCGATGAAACGTTCGATGTCCTTGTCGTCCGAGAAACCGATGACGATGCGTCCGCCCCCGTTTTTCGTCCGTTTGATCGAGATCTCCTGCGAGAAGCAGGGCTCGAGCAGCTCGACCAGCCGCGAATAGCTTTCGGGATACTCCTCCTCTTCGGGCTGTGCGGGTTGTGCGGGCGTTTCACTCAGCATGCGGACCAACTCTTCGGCCTGTCGGACCGAGAGCCCCTTCTTGACGCAGCGCTTCAGTACGCGCAGCTGCTGTTCGGCCGGGGCGCCGGCGATGGCCTTGGCGTGGCCCATCGAGATAAGCCCCTCCTTGAGGGCCAGCTGCACCTCGTCCGGGAGCTTGAGCAGGCGCAGGTAGTTCGATACCGACGACCGTTTCTTGCCCACCTTCTCCGAGAGGGCGTCCTGCGTCAGGTGGCACTCGTCGATGAGCCGCTGCATGCCGAGGGCGATCTCTATGGCGTTGAGGTCCTGGCGCTGGATGTTCTCGACGAGGGCCATGGCATGGAGGTTCTCGTCGTCCACCTCGCGGATGTAGGCCGGCAGGCTCTTCAGGTCGGCGCGCTGTGCGGCCCGCCAGCGGCGCTCGCCGCTGATGATGATGTACTTTCCGCCGTCGGTCCTTTTGACCGTGACGGGCTGGATGACGCCCAGCTGCCGGATCGAGTCGGCCAGTTCGTCGAGTGCCTCCTCGTCGAACTGCGTGCGCGGCTGCGTGGGGTTGGGGATGATGTCGGCGATGTCGATCTCGGCCATCTCGCTCATCGGCTTGAGCTTGACGTCGATCGGATCACTCCCGAAAATCGCGTCCAGGCCGCGTCCTAATCCCTTCTGTTTCATATCTTTGTGTGCTTTATTTGCGTCTCTTCGCTCGCCGGAGGCCGGTGGCGGAGTGTCTATTTCTGCGCCGCCGGACGTTTCCGGTTGCGCTTGAGGAATTCGCGGGCCAGGTTCAGGTAGTTCTCCGAACCCACGGCGCTCGCGTCGTAGAGCATGACGGGTTTTCCGTGCGAGGGGGCTTCACCCAAACGGATGTTACGCTGGATTATTGTGTCGTAGGCCAGGGGGCCGAAGTGTTCGCGGACCTCGTTCACCACCTGGTTGTTCAGACGGTTGCGCATGTACATCGTCAGCAGGAATCCCTCGATCTCGAGGTCGGGGTTGAGGCCGCTCTTGACCTTGCGGATCGTGTTGAGCAGCTTCGAGAGCCCCTCGAGGGCCAGATATTCGCACTGCACGGGAATGAGCACCGAGTCGGCCGCGGTGAGGATGTTCACCGTGGTGTAGCCCAGCGAGGGGGAGCAGTCGATGAAGATGTAGTCGAACTTCCCGCGCACGGCATCGACGATGCGCTTCATCACGTGGTGTGCGTTCTCCATCTTGGGCAGTTCCGTGTCGGCGGCCACCAGGTCGATCGACGAGGGCAGCAGCCAGAGGTTCTTCACGTCTGCACTTGCGAGGATCACCTCCTCGGGCTGCTTCAGCCCGGCGATGCACTCGTAGATGCCCTCGAGGTTGATGTCGAACCCGAGTCCCGAGGTGGCGTTGGCCTGCGGGTCGGCATCGAGCAGCAGGACCTTCTTGCCCAGCAGGGCGAGCGATGCCGCCAGGTTGATGGCCGTGGTGGTCTTTCCCACGCCGCCCTTCTGATTGGCTAATGCGATAACCTTTGCCATAATTTCGTTCATGCGTATAATAAGCAGGCAAATTTAATGAAATTAAATGGAATTCCGCAATCGTCGTGCAAAATTGCGTGTCGGGAAATTTGTTTTTGCCGGGGGCTTGCACTATCTTTGGACACGGAATGAACTGACTTTAAGCAAGACTATGGAAGCGAAAAAGGAGGATCGGGCGGAACTGCATTCCGCCGGACGCAGCGGGGCCCCGGCAACGGGCCGGGAAGAGGTCGGGCAGGCATCGGGAGTGGAGGCTCCGGCCTCCGGCGCAAAGAAGGATGCGGCAGCCGAAGCGGCGAAGGAGCGGACGGGCGGCGCCGCGAAGATGGCCCCCCAGGGACTCCCCGAGCGGAAGTTCCCGACCATCGGCGACCTGTTTGCCATGCTGGGCGTGGTGCTCGGGGCACAGGTCGTGATCGGGCTGCTCGGCATGCTGTTCCTGCAGTTTGCCGTCCCCGGGTCCGATTTCAAGGCGATGGCGCCCGAGGCGCTCGGACGGTTCAATGCCGTGGTCTACGTCGTCTCGATGGCCGCGGCGCTGGGCGGACTCCTCTATTACCGTCGCGCGCGCGGAGGACGCGGCCGCTGGGCCCGCTTCTCGACGCGGGGGCTCAATCCCGCGCTGCTGCTGTGGGGCTTCGTGCTGATCTGCGCCGCCGGCGTGGTGCTCGAACCCCTGCTGGCGCAGCTCCCCGATCTGTCGCTCAACGTCGGGCGCGGCCTTTGGACGCTGCTCATGCTCGTGCTTTTCGCTCCCGTCCTCGAGGAGCTGATCTGTCGCGGGCTGGTGCTCGGGACGCTGCGTGCCCGCTACGGCGTGACGCTCGCCTGGCTCGTCTCGGCACTCTTCTTCGGGGTGATGCACCTGCAGCCCGTGCAGGTCATCAACGCCTTCGTCGTGGGACTGATCCTCGGCTATGTCTACATCTCGACTGACTCGCTCTGGTCGGTGATGATCCTCCATGCGATGAACAATGCCGTGGCCTACCTGATGATGATCACCGGACACGCCAACACGTTGCTGATCGATCTGATCCACAACCGGGTGGTCTACGTGGCGGTCTATGTCGTCGCCGTGGCGCTGCTCATCGTTTCGGGCCGGATGATGCTTCTGGCGCTGCGCCGGATCAAGGAGGCGGAGAAAAATCGGGCTGCTGCGTAATAAACGCCGCCATGTTGCGTTAATTACGAGTAAAAAGGCTATCTTTGCCCTTCGGAATATGAATTTGCGCGCGAAAATAACGGTCGCGGTGGGTGCCTTGCTGCTGGTCGGATGCCGGGAGCTGCCGCGCTATTTCACCAGCGACGAGACCGTCGCCCGTGCCGGCGACCGGGAGCTCCGCATGCGTGACCTGCGTTCGGTCGTGCCGCAGGGGCTTTCGGGTGAGGACAGTGCGGCCTTCATGCGCAAGTACATCGACCGCTGGGTGGTCAAGCAGCTCAAGCTCAAGGAGGCCGAGGTGCTCTTTTCCTCGTCGGCCGACGACATCGACCGCATGGTCGAGGAGTACCGTCAGGCGTTGCTGATCCGCAAGCTCGACCAGTATTATGTCGATCGCTCGATCGACACGGTCTTCACCGATGACGAGATCTCGGCCTACTACCGCGAGCACAAGGCCGATTTCCGGCTCGACCGCTCCATCGTCAAGGGCCGTATCGTCCGTTTCGACCTGGGTTACCGGCAGGCGGCCAAGCTCAAGACGGCGATGGCCTCCTCCTCGGAGGCGCAGCAGCGCGATTTCCGCGACATCTGCACCAAGAACGACTTTCAGGTGAGTGATTTCCGCGAGCAGTGGATCGACTTCCCGGAGTTCCTGAGCTACCTGCCGACGCTGCGCTCGCAGAACTACGACTCGGTACTCGGTACGACGGCCGTGCAGGAGATGCGTGACGGCCATTCGCGCTACTACTTCCAGATCCTGGAGGTGCGCCGCGAAGGGGAGCCCATTCCGCTCGAGCGGCTGCGGCCGACGATCCGCCGGATCCTCTTCAACCGGCGCCAGAGCGAGATCATCCGCCGGCACGAGGAGGAGCTGGACGCACAGGCTCGTGAGGATGGCGACGTCCGGATTTACGGCCGCGACCACGAGGCGGACGAACAACCGAACAAGGAACCGAACAAGGAAAAATAACCTAAACAAACGCAAACAGGCAAAATGTTGAAAAAAGGGATATTGGCGGCAGCCCTGATGCTGCTGGCGGCCGGGGTGGTCGGCCAGCGCCGTCAGGTGATGCTCGACAAGGTAGTGGCCGTCGTGGGCGGCTCGTCGATCGTCTATTCCGAGGTGGCCGACTATGCGCGTCAGCTCGTCGAGCAGCGCCGGCAGGAGGGCTATACCTCGGACCGCGATCCGATGAACGAGGCGCTCGAGGCGCTCATGACGCAGAAACTGCTCTACAATCAGGCGCAGATCGACTCGGTGGAGATCAACAGCAACGATATCCTCTCGCAGGTCGAGGATCAGGTGCAGCAGATGGTCGATATGGAGGGCTCGATTTCGAAACTCGAGGCCAAGCAGCACATGGCCATCTTCAACATCCGCGAGATCCTCCGCCAGCGCTACGAGGAGCAGGCCTACGCCAGCGCCATGCAGCGCGAGGTGGTGAGCAAGGTGACCGTGATCCCGGGCGAGGTAGAGCGCTATTACAAGTCGCTCTCGAAGGACAGCCTGCCGACGATCGCCGACCAGTATGTCTACGCGCAGATCACGAAGTTCCCCAAGTCGATGAAGGAGGCCAAGCAGCGTGCGCGCGAGCGGCTGCTCGACATGCGCGAGCGGGTCATTACGGGCAAGGCGCGTTTCGACAACCTGGCCCGCATGTATTCGGTCGATGGCACGGCGCTCCGCGGCGGTGAGATGGACCCCACGCCGCTGGCCGGTCTGGACGAGGCCTTCGCCAAGACGCTTGAAGGGATGAAGCCCGGGCAGATCTCCGAGGTGGTCGAGTCGCAGTTCGGCTTCCACATCATCCAGTTGCTCGACAAGCGCGGCCAGCTCTACCATTTCCGGCACATCCTGCTGCGTCCCGAGTATACGAGCGACGAACTGGGCGAGACGCTCAACCAGCTCGACAGTATTGCCGACCTGATCCACAAGGATTCGATCACGTTCGAGAAGGCGGCACTCCGTTTCTCGGACGATGCGGCCTCGAAGATGAACGGGGGCATCGTCTCGAACCACGATATTCTGGAGCGCTACCAGGCCTTCGATGCCAAGCTGACCGTCACGAAGTTCCTCAAGGAGGACTTCGGCCGGTTCAAGAGCCTCGACGACTACAATGCGCTGATCCGTCTCAAGCCGGGAGAGGTGTCGGATGCCTTCCTGACCGAAGATCTGCTGGGCAACCAGCTGGGCAAGATCGTCAAGCTGGTGGAGGTGATTCCGACGCATCCGGCCTCGCTCAACGAAGACTACCTCCGACTCGAGGAGATGGCCCTGCAGGACAAGCAGGAACGTGTGTTCCGCGAGTGGCTGACCAAGAAGATCGACGGCATGTACGTCTTCATCGATCCCGAATACCGCAACGGGGAGTTCGAGAACAAACACTGGGTGAAATAACGTCGGGGTGCGTAGGTTTCTGTCCATAGCCATCTGCCTCTCGGCTGCGGTCGGCTTCCTGTCCGCCCGCAGCGGCATGCCCGCTCCCGACGGGGAGGAGGGCGAGAAGAAACTCATCGACCTCAAGTCGGACCTGATGGGCCCCGTGGCTCCCGGGGATACGGCGATATTCCTGGTGGGCAACTTCGCCGCACAGCACAACGGTGCGGTGATCACGTGCGATTCGGCCGTCCGCTATTCGGACACACGCATCGAGTTCTTCGGCAACGTCCTCATCAACAAGAATACGACCTATATCTACGGCGACAGGGCCGAGTATGACGGCGACCGGAACGAGGCGCGGGTCTATTCCGACATCGTGAAGGTGATCGACGGCGACGCGACACTCTATACCTACGAATTCCTCTTCAACACGAAGGAGAACATCGGCGAGTTCGGCGGCGGGGGCGTGCTGACCAACCGCGACAACCTGCTCGAATCGGTGCGCGGCTACTACTATGCCGACACGAAGGAGCTGATTGCGGTCGAGCGGGTCGAGATGCGCAACGACGAGTACGAACTTACGGGCGACTCGGTGGTCTACAACATGGCCACCGACAACGCTTTCTTCTACGACCGGACCAACATCTGGAACCGTGACGGCGACTATCTCTACGCCGACCGCGGGGCCTATGAGAAGGCCGACACGCTCTATATCGTGACGCGCAACGGCTACCTGCTCACCGACAAGCAGGAGATGTGGAGCGACAGCATCGATTTCTACCGCATGCGCAACCACGTCATCCTGCGCCGCGACATCCAGCTCGACGATACGGAGCACAAGGTGCTGGCCTTCGGCGAGTACGGCGAGTATTGGAAGGAGCCGGGCAATGCGCTGCTCACCGACCGTCCCTCGGCCATAAGCTACGACCGTTCGCAGGGCGACTCGCTCTTCATGCGGGCCGATACGATGTACCTCTTCACGATCAACGAGGCGGCCGAACGCCGTGCCGCCGAGCGTCGCGCCGCCGAGCAGGCTCGGGCCGATTCGCTGGCGGCTCTCGGTCTGCAGGCGGATGCGGAGCATGTCCCGACGGCCGCTGCCGACGGGAACCGTCCCGTCCCGTCCGGGGACGATGCGGAGACGGCCTCCGACAGCCAGGCTCCCGACGCCGTACTTCCCGATGCTTCCGATCTGCCGGTTTCCGAGTCCGATCTGCCCGGCGAGGCCGTTCCGGCCGATTCGCTGCCGACGCAGCATCCTGCCGGCTCCGACTCGCTCTCCGCGCCCGCAATCGATCCGCTCGATACACTGGCCGGCGATGCCCGCAAGGCCTATCTCAAGGAGCAGGAACGCAAGGCCCGTGCGGCGGCCAAAGCCGCGAAGGAGAAGGCCCGGAAGGCCGAACTCGACGAGATCGCCGAGCGCCGCCAGCAGAAGGCCACGGCCAAGCTCATGGCCCAGAAGGAGCGTGAGGAGAAGCGCCTCGAAGCTCGCCGGCTCAAGGCCGAATCGAAACTCAGGGCGCGTCAGGCCCGTGCGGCGCGCAAGGGAAAGACCGTCCCGGTGGACTCCACGGCCCTGCAGGAGATCGATTCGCTGCTGGAGAAGAATGCCGTCGAGCAGGATTCGCTCATCCGGCTGGCAACCGACTCGCTGACGGCCGACAGCCTTTCGCTTCTGACGGCCGATTCGCTCGATGTGGAGCAACCGGAGGCCCCCCGCGATTCGATCTACCGCCTGTTGAAGGGCTATCGCGACGTGCGGATCTACCGTTCCGACTTCCAGTCGGTCTGCGACTCGATGACCTCGATCAGCACCGACTCGACGATCCACCTCTACATCAACCCCGTGCTGTGGAACCAGAGCAACCAGGTGACCTCCGACGTGATGGACATCTACACCGAGCGGCAACAGCTGGCGCGCGCCGAGTTCGTCGGTTCGCCGATGATGGTGGCCCAGCTCGATACGACGCACTACAACCAGGTGGCCGGCAAGGAGATGACCTCCTATTTCCGCAACAACGAGATCTACCGCAACGACGTGAACGGCAACGCGCAGACGATCTACTACATGCAGGACGGCGAACCGCCCCAGATCACCGACGTGGGTTTCATCGAGAGCGGCGACTGTTCGTTCTACATCGAGGGCAAGCAGGTCGTGACGATCGTTTACCGGCAGGATCCCGTCTGGAACCTCTATCCGATCGATAAACTTCCGGCCGACCAGGAGCTCTTCCTCAAGGGCTTCCGATGGGAGGGAGCTCGCCGTCCGTCGCAGCGAGATGTCTTCGACCGGCGGATCCGGCCTACGCTGCGGCCCGGGAAGAGCGTACCGCCGCACCCGTCGTTCCCGTTGCGCGAGGCCCTCGAGCAGCGCAAGAAGTCCCTCTCCGAGGCTGGACGCTGGTCCGACCGTACGGATCAGGTCGATGCCGCCACCGTCGAATGGATGCGCTCGCTGGGCTATGAGGTAGGCCAGCCCCGCGAGTCGGGCCCGGCTCTGTAGGCTGGTGAAGATATCTTGAGATCAAGAGATGAAAAGCGATAACGCACAGGAACTTTTCCCGGTGGTCGATCCGTCGGGCCGTGTCATCGGCAGCGCCACGCGCGGCGAGTGCCACGGCGGTTCGATGCTGCTCCACCCGGTCGTGCATCTGCATCTGTTCAACTCCCGCGGGGAACTCTACCTGCAGCGGCGCCCCGACTGGAAGGATATTCAACCCGGCCGGTGGGATACGGCCGTCGGTGGGCACGTCGCCTACGGCGAAACGGTCGAGGAGGCGTTGCGTCGCGAGGTCCGCGAAGAGATCGGCGTGACGGAATTCACTCCCGAACGCATTGCGGTCTACGCCTTTCGTTCGGAGCGCGAGTACGAACTGGTCTACGTCTACCGTACCTGCTATGACGGGACGGTATGTCCGAGTGACGAACTCGACGGAGGCCGCTTCTGGAGCCGCGAGGAGATCCTCGGTTCCGTGGGCAAGGGAATCTTCACACCCAACTTCGAGGGGGAGATCGGGTTGCTCTTTCCGTAGCGGAATGCCGCTTCCGGCCCGGTAATTGCGGGGCAGAGGAGCATGCAATCGATTCTGAAACGTGGTACCGACATCCTGCTCGGCTGGCTGGGTGTCTCTTCCGATTCCGGCGGCTGGGACCGCTGGGTCGCCTTCCTGCTGGTCATTCTCTTCGCTGTGCTCTTCGACTTCCTCTGCCGGCTGCTTTTGGTGCGGAACGTGCGGCGGTTTGTCGAACGTACCCGTGCCAGATGGGACGATACGCTCTTCAGCGTCCGGGTCCTGCGCAATGTCTGCCACGTATTGAGTGCCATCCTGCTGGCCGTCGTGCTGCCGGTGGTTTTCGAGGAGCGTTCCGAGGCCCGGACCATCGTCCTGCGGCTGATGCAGGGTTATGTCGTGGTCTCGATCTTCCGGCTGATCAATGCCCTGCTCTATGCCTTTTTCCATATCGCCGCATCGCGCCCGGCCTGGCAGAACAAGCCGATCAAGGGGTTGCGGCAGACTGCCCAGGGAACGGCTGTTCTGATCTGTGTCATTCTCGTCGTATCGATTCTCATTGACAAATCGCCGAGACTGCTGCTTACCGGTCTGGGGGCCTCGGCCGCGATCGTGATGCTGGTCTTTAAGGACAGCATTATGGGATTCGTGTCCGGTATCCAGCTGTCGGCCAACGACATGCTGCAGGTCGGCGACTGGATTTCGGTCCCCAGGTACGGGGCTGACGGAACGGTTGAGGAGGTGTCGCTCACCACCGTGAAGATCCGCAACTGGGACAACACGATCGTCATGCTGCCGCCCTATCTGCTCACTTCGGATTCGTTCCAGAACTGGCGGGGCATGCAGCAGTCGGGCGGACGGCGTGTGATGCGCTCGGTCTCGATCGACATGACGAGCGTGCGCTTCTGTACGCCCGAAATGCTGGACCGCTACCGCCGGATCGACCTGATCCGCGACTACATCGATCGGACCGAGCAGCGGATCGAGCGCTACAACGCCGAGCACGGCATCGCCTCCTGTGAGCGAAGAATCAACGGGTTGCATCAGACCAATCTGGGCATTTTCCGTGCCTATCTGGTACGCTATCTTCAACAGGAGGTTCCGGTGAACCGCTCCATGACCCTGATGGTGCGGCAGATGCAGCCGACCGAGACCGGGCTGCCGATGCAGCTCTATTTCTTTACCGATACGGTGGTGTGGGAGGAGTACGAGGGCATCCAGTCCGACGTCTTCGACCATGTGCTGGCCGTGATCCCGGCTTTCGACCTGAGGGTCTTCCAGAATCTCTCGAGCGGCGATCTGGCCGGATTGCGTGCGGCGGCCGAGCCCCTTTCCGCCGTTTCGTCGGGATGTGCGTCCGCTACAGGAAGAGCATCAGCATCACCTGAATGACGATCACGCGCAGGAACATGCAGACGGGGTAGACCGTGGCGTAGGAGACCGACGGGTTGTCGCCCTGGATCGTGTCGTTGGCATAGTTGAGTGCCATGGGATTGGCCATCGCCCCGCAGAGCAGTCCCGAGAGCGAGCCGAAATCGACCTTCAGTATCCGCATCGTGATGACGCCGACGATCACCACAGGGACGAACGTCAGCAGGAATCCGAGCCCCAGCCACAGCAGCCCCTCGGGGCGCATGACCGTCTCGAAGAAGTGCGTTCCGGCGTCGAGCCCCAGGCAGGCGAGGTACATCGAGAGACCCAGGGCGCGCAGCATGAGGTTGGCGCTCTGGGTGGTGTAGGTGATCATGTGCATGCGCGGACCGAACGTGCCGATCAGGATGCCCACGATGATCGGACCTCCGGCCAGTCCCAGTTTCACGGGAATCGAGATGCCGGGGATGGCGATGGGGATGCTTCCGAGCGTCAGTCCGAGGATGAGCCCGATGAAGACCGCCACGAGGTTGGGTTCGTTGAGGCTCTTTACGGCGTTGCCGAGGATCTTCTCCACGTTCTTGATCGCCTGGGCTTCGCCCACGACCGTCAGCCGGTCACCCAGCTGCAGCCGCAGGTCGGGCGTGGCGAGCAGCTGTACGCCCGAACGGTAGACGCGGCTGATGTTGATGCCGTAGTTGTTGCGCAGGCGCAGCGAGGCGAGTTTCTTGCCGTTGATTTCGGGACGGGTGACGAGGATGCGCTGCGAGATGAGCTGCCCGTCTACCGAGTTCCAGTCGATATTCTCCTTGTTCCAGTCCTTCTGCTCCTGCTCGCCGAAGATCAGGCGCAGGGCGTCGGCCTCTTCGCGGTTGGTGATCACCAGGATCACGTCGTCCTGCTCGAGCGTGCGGTCCGATGTGGGGATCGAGACCTGCCCGTTGCGCCACAGCCGCGAGATGACGAAGTGGTGGTGGCTCTCCGAGGCGATCTCGTGGACGCTCTTGCCGAAGACGGCCGGGTTGGTGAGGTGGTAGCTGGCGATGAAGATGTTCTTCTTGTGCTCGGCGTCGGGTCCCGGCATGTCCGAGGGGCGGACAAACAGCTTGCGCATCACGACGATGGCCAGGATGACGCCGATGACGCCCAGCGGGTAGGTCACCGCGCATCCCAATGCGGCGCCGCTCGTGTCGAGCCCGAGCTGCTGGAGGGTCTGCTGGGCTGCGCCGAGGGCCGGGGTGTTGGTCGTAGCGCCGCACAGGATGCCCGACATGTCGGGCATCGGGACCCGGAAGGCGTAGCTCAGGGCTACGGCAAGCGCCGTGCCGAGCAGGATGACGGCGATGGCCGGCGAGATGAGGCGCAGCCCGTCGGCCCGCATCGAGCTGAAGAAACCCGGTCCGACCTGCAGTCCGAGGGCATAGACGAAGATGATCAGTCCGAAATCCTCGGCGTAGATCAGCATCGAGGGGTCGAGCGACAGCCCGAAGTGTCCGGCGAGGATGCCCACGAAGAAGATGAAGGCCGAGCCGAGCGAGATGCCGAAGAAGCGGATCTTGCCCAGACCGATGCCGATCGTCGAGATGAGCGAGATCACCACGACGGCCTGCAGGGCCGAATGTTCGACCAGGAGCGCTTTAAGCCATTCCATCCGATGCGTACTGTAAATCGCTGCAAAAGTAGGTCAAATTTTCCGGATTGCCGCCTTTCGGCACCGAAAAGTGCGCTTTCCGTCTTCGAACCGGGCAAAAACGGAGCGGAGACCCCGGCCTGCAGCGTTGCATCGGGGTCTCCGCTCGGGGGATGGGACCGTGGTTAGAGCCGGAGCGGTTCGCCGCGGTAGAAGTCGAGGATCTTCGAACGGAATACGAATTCGTATTTGGCCTGCACGGCTTCGGCCGCAGCCTTCTCCATGCGGGTCTTGGCGTCGTTGAAGTCGAAGACGGTCGAGCGGCCGGCTTCGGCTTTCGCCTGTTCGTAGCTGAAGGCCACCTCGGCCGAAGCGAAGGCGGCGTCGGCCGCGCGGTACTTGGCATAGGCGGCGTCGGCGTTGTACCACGCCTGTTCGATCTCCTTGCGCAGGGCGCGTTCGGCCTCCGTCACGGCCAGCTGCTGGCTGCGCACGGCGATGCGCGCCGTGCGGATGTTGTTGCGCGTGGCGCGGCGGTTGAAGATCGGGATGCCGAGCGACAGGCCGACATACTCCCGGCTGTTGTGGCGCATCTGTGCCCAGAACTTCGAGTCGTCGGCGCTGTATACCCCCGTGCCGTAACCTCCCGAGAGCGAGAGGGTCGGGTAGAGGGCCGAGCGGGCCACGTCCACGGCGTGCTCCGAACTCTCGAGCCGCAGCTTCTCGGCCCGGATGTGGGGTCGGTTTTCGGCGGCGTAGGCGTAGACCGCATCGGGGTTGCCGAGGTGGTGGAGCGTTTCGAGCGCCACGCTGTCGAGCACCGGCTCGACGATGTCGAATCCGGCGGCGCTTTCGCGGTTGAGCGCCTGGCTCAGGTCGAGCAGCGCCAGCTGCAGGTCGTTGCGCGACTGGGTGAGCGTCATGCGGTCGTTGGCCGCAAGCGCCTCGCTCTCGTAGACGGCCGATTCGGGCTGTTTGCCGGCGGCGGCCAGTTCGCGGCTGCGGAGTGCCTGCTGCGTGCTCAGCTCCAGCTGGCGTTCGGCTACGCCGACCATCTCCTTGCTGTAGAGCACCTGCAGGTAGAGCGTCATGACGTTGATCGCCACATCCTCGCGGATCCGTTCGAGATCCTCGATGGCGGCGGCCAGGTCCAGTTTCCCGGCCTTGATCTGGTGGTTGATCCGCATGCCCTGGAACAGGGGCATCGATGCGGAGACGTTGAGCGATCCCGAGGTCTGGTTGTTGTTGCGGTAGGTGTTGTCGCTGGTCAGGGCGCGTCCAAAGGAGGCGTCGCCGCCGATCGAGGCATTCAGGTCGGGCAGACGGCTGTAGCGGGCCGTGGAGAGCTCGATGTCGCTCCGTTCGACCTGCAGCTGCCGTTGCTGCACCTGGGTGTTGTTCTGCTGGGCGTGGGCGATGCACTCGGCCAGCGTCCACGGAGTTCCCGGGGCGGGAGCCGCCGGGGTTGCGGGCGACGGATCGGTCTGCTGTGCGCGGAGCGGCAGGGCGGCGAGCCAGACGGCGGCGCATGCCGCGACGATGCGGGTTTTCATGGCAGGATAGGGGTTGCGGTTATTTGGTATCGATGCGGGCGCCGCGGACCTGGTCGTCGGCCGTGATGCCTCCGGTGATCTCGACGTTCACGCCGTCCGACAGGCCGATCGTGACCTCGCGCCGCTCGAAGGTCTGCTC
>ULSZ01018844.1_pt1 | contig 33990 bp, 24 predicted proteins | sample 1957151 | NCBI WGS metagenome assembly ULSZ01 (sample SAMEA4835721, study PRJEB28245) | human gut metagenome | biome: gut microbiome; material: fecal sample | place: Denmark | collected 2008
CACGGCCGGCCGGCCGCATCCGTTGCCCGCAACCCGGAGGCACTGCCCCCGGGCAGTCTGTCGGAGGGGATCCGCACCGACCCGGGACGCGCCCACGAAGCGCCGTTGTAGACCACGACCGGAAGCCCCTGCCTCCGCTCGGTACGCACCCCGCAGGTCAGCGTTCCGAGGATCCGCTGCAGCAGCGTCTCGGCCTGTCCGCGGGCAAAACGGTATTTGGCGGCGAAGAGCGAATCGGTGATGTTGCCCCGGTTGCCGCCCCACCCGTGGTCGGGATAAATGAGGGCCTTCCACGCCCGGTCGATCTCCTCCTTCGGATAGCTGTCGAAGTTCCCTTCGGCCAGAGCCAGCGCCGAGGCGAAGAGTTCGGTCTGCGGCAGAAGCGCTGCAGCGATTCCGTAGTCGGCGAATGCGTCGGCATGCGTCGCACTGTGGATGTACTGCCACAGATCGGGCCGTTCGCCCCGGATCTGCGGATATGCGTTGTCCACACGGGAGAGACTGTCCATGAAACGGTCCGCGGTCGAATGGCTCAGCTGCGGGAACTCCGTACCGCGGCGTCGGGCCTCCTCCTTCATCCCTTCGATCCAGTCGTAGTAGGTCCGGGCCCGGCTCATGTCCTCGGCCGAAAGCATGCCGACCACACGCGGCTGCGCAGGATTCTTCCGGTAATCGGGGAACTCCTCCATGAAATCAACGAACTTGTTGATTCCCAGATTGATGTTCTTGTGCAGGAACTGAGCCGCCCGGGTATAGTGCCCCGGCGTATAGACCCGCACGCTGCTGCCGTCGGGGGCAAACCAGTCGTAGATGCCCAGCTGGTGGCGGCTGTACATCAGGTGATCGACGCCGCACTTCTTCAGGATCTGGGGCATCTGCAGCGTACGTCCCGGGACGTCCACGTTCCAGTAGGTCCGCTGCCGCGCTCCGGGAAACTCCCGCTCGACCCACCGCTTGCCGAAATAGAACTGGCGGACCAGCGCCTCGCCCGACTGCACCTCCTCATAGGGCTGCGTATAGGATGCCCCGATTCCGAGCCGTCCGGAGGCGATGTACCCTCCGATCTCCGACCGACGGTCGGGATGGCGCTCGAGATACTCCTCGAGGATCAGTGCATCCTCGATGTCGTAGCGGTAGTCGGGATGGCGGGCCAGCAGGTCGAGCGCCGGCGAGACGATCAGCCGGTCACGGGCCTCGATGCAGTTGTAGGGCGAGTCCATCCAGGCTATGTCCTGATGGCTCGACACCAGGATATGTACCTGCGCATTCCGCCACGGGCCTCCGGCCAGACGGTCGAACGCCTCCCCGGCATCGGTTCGCTGCCGGGAGATGCGGACACCTTCCTCTTCGGGCCGGACCGTGACGAGCACTCCGCCGTCGATCCGGTATTCGGACTGCGGATTGCGCAGATCGGCCACCTCGAAGAGCGTATGCCCCTGCCACTGCAGGGCGACGGCCGCCCCCTCGGGGCAGCGGCCGACGGCCCGGTCACCGCCATCGGCAAAGCGCACCTGCACAGGCCGCCCGTCACACGTCACGAGGGCCGTACGTCCGATCCACTGCGTCCCGGCGGCGATCTCCACACCCCGGTCGGTCGCCGAAAGGACGAACAACTCCTCCACGGCGGCCCGCGACCGGAGCTCCTCGAGCAGCTCCCGATTCTTGAAGATCATGAAATAGATGTTGCTCTCGGCCTTCTCGCCGATCAGGCGGAAGCGCACCGGACGCCCCGCTTCGACCAGCTCTTTCGGAACCAGAAGTTCCATGAAGCCCATCCGGTCACCCCACTGGTTGCTGTCGTAGGCCGAAAAGGTGCACACGACGCCCGCATCGGTGGTCTGCTCCCAATGCTGCCCCGGGAGGTTGGTGAGGGCGCCGCACGGACGCCCGTCGATCCACAGGGAGAATTCGCGGGGCTGTGCGGACTGGTCCGCGCTGATCAGGAAGAGGAAACGGGCCCCGTCTGCGTCGATCCGTTTCACCGGATCGCTCTCCCACTCCATGACCATCTGCCCGTTCGATGCCCGGGTGATCATGGCCTCGGTCTTGTCGTTCCAAAGATTGTCGTAACCCCACTCCTCACACCGCACGGCCCGGGCATAGCCGTTCGTAAAGTCGTCGGCCCGGCCGGCATAGCTCCGCTGGAGCCGCAGGGTTTCAAAGGTCTGCGCCCGGACCGTCCAGGCCGCAGCCGCCATCAGGATACCCAACAGAATATGTCTCATCGGTTGTCGGTTTTTCGGTATTCATCCTCGTAAACGCCCATCCGTTCGATCGGCAGGGGCTCGAAGCCCTTGATGCGGCGATAGGCCTCCGCATCGGGTTTCAGTCGGTAGTCGCCGCCCTTCCAATCGACGAAACCCGGATCGTCCTGCGTACAGAAGTTGTTCGTCTCGGTGCCCTGCGCATGCGGTCCGTCGAGCTTCAGGGGCGCCTCGCGGCTGCCGACGATCAGGTTTCGGGTCATGCAGTTGCGGCGCGGGCGCATGCCCTCCCACTCCTGTCCCTCGACAATCGGGTCGAGGTAGTTCATCAACTCGGGATAGCGGTCGCTGTAGGGGGCCGAATAGATATCCACGCACTGCGTGAGCCGGTACCTGAGCAGGCCGTTTTCGCCGAAACAGGCCGGACCCTGGTCACGGGCCCAGGTATAATAGTGCGACGAAATGTACATCGTCGAGGCGACGGGATTCACCACGATGTTGTTCACGAACTTCAGGTCCCAGCCCGTGTTGGAGAACATCACGCCGTGGGTCGTGTTCATGTCCACGAACAGGTTGCCGTAGACCAGCACGTCCGTCGAGCTGTCGTCGCAGTAGATTCCCATGTTCATCCGCTCGGGATTTCCGCACCGCTCGAAGCGGTTGTAGCGCACGATGTTCCCGCGGCTGCTCGGATCGCGGCCGATATACCACGGCGAGGTGTCGTTCGAGTTGAGCGTCACGTCGTGGATGTAGTTGTACTCGAACAGGTGCTCGTTGCCGGAGACGTAGATTCCCTGCCAGTCGGAATCGTGAATCTCGCAGTGCGAAACCCGGTTGCCGCACCCGTTCACGCTGACCGCCGCCCACAGGAACTTGTTCCGGCGGTTGTAGTTGGTCATCCGGCAGTTCTCCACATAGCTGTTGCCGGGGGTCAGCGAGACCTTGTCGCCGCCGCTCAGGTAGACAGCGCCGCTGCCCGTGTTGTAGATGTCGCAGCTGAGAATGCCGTTGTGCATCCCGGCCTTGCGGTCCCAGTGGGGATATTTGTAGATGTGTCCCTGCAGGTTGCCGATACGGCGCGAGACGGGACGCCCTTCGTAATCGTCCACCGTGATGTGGGGGAAGGTCTGTTCGGCCCCCTGGCCCATGAAGACGCCGCTCGTCCCGACGTTGCGGATCGTGCAGCCGGCAATCACGTTGTGGTTGGACCGCTCGATGTAGACCCCGATGCCGCGGCCGCACTCGATGGTCAGGCGTTCGAGGCGGAGGTACTCCACCCCTTCGAGACAGACGATCGGATCTTCGAGGATCGAGACCTGGATGTTCGCCTTCCGGATGTCGGAAGGCGGATAGAAGTAAAGGATTCCGGATTCACGGTCGAGATACCACTCCGAAGGGCGATCGAGCTCCTCCAGGATGTTGTATGCGAAATAGTGCTGGTAGGCGGCCCCCGAGGCGATGCCGTAAAGGTGCGGCGAGGCGAGCGTCACGGTACCCTTCCCCGGATCGATCGAGGCGACGCGGATGTTGTCGTCGGCAAACCCGTAGTTGAACGTACCCTGGAGCCAGACATCCTTCAGGCCGGCCCATGCCGCGTGGCGGTCATCGGTGTAGCGGAACACGCCCGGACGGTCGGAATAGTCTCCGACGCGGGGCGACGACCCCGGATCGAGCACCTCCCCGATCCGGATCCACCCCTCGTTGGGATAGCGGGCCAGCTCCATGGGTTCGCCGTCGAAGAAGAGCTCGAGCGGGGCCACGGGCACGCTGGCCGAATGCCCGTACTGCACGATCTCGCCGAAAGAGTCGATTCCCAGCGCCCGCAGGTCCGCACAGACAATGTGCGAGGCGGCCTTGGGGTTCAGCCGGCGCCGGATGGCCGGATCCTTGACCCGGCCGAACGCCGATCCGGGAATGTTCACGCCCCCGCACAGCGAAACCCGGGCACCGGGCGCGGCCTGCCAGACGACCGGATGGTCCGGATCGCCCGAATCGAGGCCGTTGAACACGAGCGGTTCGTCGAGTTCGTAGTTGCCCGCGGCGATGACGACCGTAATCGTTTCGGGCTGGTGCCAGATGGACTTGTAATGGCGGACGCACTGTTGTGCGGCACGGAGCGTGGCGACCGGAGCCTCGCGCGTTCCGGGGTTACTGTCGTTGCCGGCGGGCGAGACGTGGATCTCGATGGCCGAGGCGGTCGCCGCAAAACCCAGGGCAGCGGCCGCAGCATATATCTTTCGAAGGAAAATCATGTTGTTTGCTCATTCAGGTTGTTCGATTCAATGGCTCATGGATTCGGGGGCAGCCCACACGAACTCCTTGTCCGACTGGAGCTTGTATACGAATCCAAGTCGGTCCCACGCCCGGGGGCGACCACCGTCGGGGTAGTTCAGGAACGTCATCCGAAAGGCGTGGCGCCCCTTTTCCAGCGCCCGGGTCCCGCGGCCCAGCTGGTGCATGGCCAGTTTCCCGTCGTTATTGACCACCTCCTCGGAGTCGATCTCCAGCCGGTCGGCATCCGTACCGAAAACATAGACGCCCGACTCCGGAATGTCGATATATCCCGTGAAAATGGCCGCACCTCCAGCCTGCTCGCCTTCGAACGGGAAGGCGAAATCGGGCAGCACCTCGGGTGCGCCCCACTGTGCCGCGCCGAGGTCCCCGAGCCGTCTGAAATCACCGCAGGCAAGGGTCCGCACGATCCCTGGTTCGGTCTCCACATCGGCAGAGGGGGCCAGTTGCGTCCGGCTCACCGTAAAACGCCGTTCGGGCGAGAGCCGTCCGGTCGGCAGCAGTGTCGCGACCCGCACGACACACTCCTCATCGAGCGTGAGCGGTCCGTTGAGCACCTCCGAGGAGGCGGTCGGGGCCGACCCGTCGAGCGTATAGACCATCGGATAGTCGCGCGTATTGGTCAGCCGCAGCGTGACGGAGTCGAGGAAGCGTACGTCGGAACATGCCACCCCTTCGGGCATCGGGATGTGGTAATTGATCCCGTGCAGGTCCAGCCGCACGTGCTGGTTCTCCAGGCTGCGGGAGAATCGCCCGAAATCCTTGTTGGCCGGAAGGCTCCACGCCAGTTCGGCCAGCGCCAGGGTGCGCGGGAAGAGCTGGTACTCGACATCCTCGGGCCCGTAGGCATATTCGGTCCACATGTTGGCCTGCACACCCCAGATCAGGTGCCGCTTCTCGGGAAGGATCTGTGCCGGATAGGGGTCGTAGCCATAGACCTGACTGAGCGGGATGTTCCACCCGTAGGCAAGCCGGTCGCTCTCCATGGCGCCCTGATACATGTTCATGTACATGTACCCGATCGGGGTCATGATCACCTGGTTGCCGTGGTTGGCCGCCGCGATGCCTCCCTCCTCGCCGCGCCACGACATGACGGTCGCCGTGGGCGAGAGACCGCCCTCGAGGATCTCGTCCCAGCCGATCAGCTTGCGGCCCTTGGCCTGGAGGATCTTCTCGACCCGGCGGATAAAGTAGCTCTGAAGTTCAAACTCGGTCTTCAGTCCCTCCTGTTTCATCCGGGCCTGGCACAGCGGACACTCCTTCCAACGCTCCTTCGGGCACTCGTCGCCGCCGACATGCACATACTCGTAGGGGAACAGCTCGACGATCTCGGAGAGCACCTCCTCGATGAAACGGAAGGTCCGTTCGCGTCCGGCGCAGTAGACGTCCTGCTCGACGCCCCAGAGGTTGCGGACCCGGTAGCTGCCCCCGCGGCACGACAGTTCGGGATAGGCCGTAATGGCGGCCATGGCGTGCCCTGGCATCTCGATCTCGGGAATGACGTCAATCTGACGGGCGGCGGCATAGGCCACGATCCGGCGGATATCGCGCTGCGTATAGAAGCCCCGGTGGATGGTGCCGTCGGTCTCGGTGCGAACGCCCCCGAGCTTCGTCAGACGGGGATATTTCCGGATCTCGACGGTCCAGAGCTGGTCGTCGGTCAGGTGCCAGTGGAACTTGTTCAGCTTGTACATGGCCATCACGTCCAACAGCTTCTCGATCTCCTCCACCGTGCTGAAATGACGGCACGCATCGAGCATCACCCCGCGATAGGCCATCCGGGGCGCATCGCGTATCTCCACGCAGGGGATCGAAAGCTCCATGCCGGGAATCGGCGTCGGGCTCTCGATCCCGGCGGGCAGCAGCTGCATGAGCGTCTGCATGCCGTAGAAGATGCCGGCGCCCGTCGAGGCGACCAGCTCGATGCCGTCGGGCGCGACGGTCAGTTCATACCCCTCCTCCGGGATGCCCCGCTGCGTGTCGAGACGCAAAGCAAGGGTATTTCCGGCCTCGCGCCGCTCCTTGAGTTCGATGCCCGACGAGCGTGTGATCTTCTCCGTGAAATAGCCGGCAACAGGCTCCAGACTCCGGTCCGAAAGCAGGAGCGAGGTCCGCTCCGTGAGAAGGCACCGTCCGGGACGGCGGATCAGGGTCTCGGGGCAGGGAACCACCGAGATGGTCCGTTCGTGAATCCGGCCGCCGGCCGCAGCCGGAAGGACGGCCACCAGTGCAAGGGCCAGGCATACCGCGGCGCGCCGCAGGCCATTCATTCGTTTCGTATTCCGTTCGTACAACATATCCTAATCTCCTTTATCTTTGTTCTGTCTCATCTCCGTATTGTCCGCAGCGCATGACCAGTTCGTGCAGCATCTCGATGCGGCGCCGGGGCACCAGCGGTGCAATCGAGCAGGCGGTGCTCAGGATAAAGCCCCGTCCCAGGGTCATGCCGGTGCGGATGATCCGCCGCACGTCCTCCTCGGCCTTCGCATCGTCGGCCATCAGCAGCGTGTTGATCGAGTCGATATTGCCCTTGATGAACATCTCCCGGCCGATCCGCCGGAAGGCGTCCTCCAGATCGACATCCCCGACCGGCACCGGATCGAGGCACTCCAGGCCGGAGGCCCCGCTCCGCTGCATGAGCTCGAGCCGGTCTCCGATCGAACCGCACGTATGGATGTAGACGAACTTCCCGGCCTGACTGATCTCGCGGATGATCTGCGACTCGTAGGGCAGCACGAATTGCTCGTAGAACTCCGAGGAGATGAAGCCACGGCCGGCGAACGGCGACGAGATCTTGATCGCATCAATAGGCATCCGGCACATGCCCCGCGCGATGCGCTTCACCCCGTCGGTAAAGCGCTGGAGGATCTGTGCCGCCTTGGCGGGATACATGATCAGCCCCATGAGGCCCTGCTCGTAACCGAACAGATCGAGGTAATAGTCCAGCGGAGAAGTGATCTCGCCGTGGATCGAACAGCTGTCGCCCACACGACTGTAAAGATAGTCGAAAATTCCGTAGAGGTTCTCCGGATCGAGCCGGAAATAGAGATTGTGCGACACGGGGATGTAGTCCAACTGCCCGGGGATGTCGCGTTCGACATCGACCGACTCCAGGTCGAGGCTCTTCCGCGGCGAGCGGAAGGTCACCACCGGCAGATCCTGCCAGCAGTGCAGCTCCGTGCGGTCGGGGTACTCCAGCCTTACGGAGCCCTCGCCGAGCTCCTCGCGGGAGAGAAGATCCCGCTTCCAATCGTCGGAGTGACCGTGGAGGCTGACCAGGATGCCGTCGAAACGGAACCGTTCGCGCAATTCGATCAGCCCGTCGGCAAACGTCTGCTGGTCGTACCAGAATGCGACCGGATCCGGATGCAGCTGCTCCATCATGCAGCCGATGCTGAACTGGCACATCAGCGGGACCCGGTCGGGCCGCTGCAGGTTCATGGCGGCCAGGATTCGTTCTTTACTCGTCATTTCCATGAGGTTTTCGTGGGTTGTGTACAATCAGATTCTGGCGGCCGATCCCTTCCGAACGCTCGATGCGGGTTCCGGCCTTCGGCCCGTACGACCCCGTGATGCAGGCTCCGCGGGGGCCGTATACCTTGAACTCCACACTCCAGTCGGCGGGCCAGGCGGGCAGGAGGTGGATGTCGCCGCCGCCATACTGGATCAGCATGTTCTGCAGCGTCCGCAGCAGGACCGAGCCGTGGTCCTGGTCGGGAACCCAGTCGTAGTTGGGGCCCCACATCACCGGGAAACGGAATGCGGGATTGGAGGCGGCACTGTTGGCCGTCACGATGCGGCGTGCTTCGTCGGCCAGGCCCAGGTTGGCTGCGAAGATGCCGTCCTGCTGCCAGCCCCAGCTCTCCTTGACCGCCCGCCGCGCATAGGTCCGCCGGGCCACGTCGAGGCCGGGCTCGCCCACGCCGTACCACCGGTAGGGGAATACGGCATAGAGTTCGGGCTTCTCCACGTTCATCCGCTCGCCCAGCTGCTCCCCGGCGACCAGCACCTCTCCTTCGGGGCTCTCTCCGGTGGGGATCGGGGGCAGCGACGCGGCCATCCGGTCGCACAGTGCGGCCAGGTCATCGGGGAGCCGCTCGCCGCAGCAGGATTTCAGCCGCGCGGTGATCCACCGCAGCCCGGCGATGTCGGGCAGCGGATTGCGGACCCCTTCGAAGTAGGTCTCCAGCGACTGCGCCGGCGTGAGCACGATCTCGCCGCGCTCCGACTTCGGGTAGTGCCGGTCGTAGAAGGTCAGGATGCGCGAAGCGACCGGGAAGAGCGTTTCGGTCAGGAAGCCGTCGTCCTCCGAGAATTCATAATATGCGAGCATGAGCGCAACCAGCTCGATGTTCGACTGAAAATAGTAGCGGATGTAGCGGTTCTGCGAAACTCCGTCCGCCAGTCCCGTGCGGTCCCATCCGTAGTTGTCGATGGCATAGGTTCCCCAGAAACACATCGTCTCCGGGAAGTAGGCTCCTTCGTGCCCGAAATACCGGCGCGTGCGGTACTCGGCCAGCGGCAGGGCCTCCCGGTACATCCGGAACAACGGGCGCATCATCTCCCAGTCGCCCGAAAAGAGCATGGAACTGTAGGGCAGGCGCGTATTCTGCCACCAATAGGGACCGCCCCACAGTCTGAAGTCGGCATCCAGCCCGCGCGGGCATCCGGCCATATCGTGCGTCAGCTCGACATTGAAGATCGAGCCGTTGAACTTGATCGGCATCCGCCCCCGTCCGGCCGCCGCATTCATGTAGCGCTGCAGGATGTAGGCCCGGGTCAGCGTGAAGGCCTCCTCGGGCTGCTCCTCCGATCCGACGAAGATGTAGTGCCGGAGCCAGAAGTTGTTCCACCACTTCCGGTGCCGCGCCAGGGATTTCCCGCCCTTCGGCAGCTTCCGGGCCTGTTCCTCAACCCGGGACAGCCACTCGGACAGGCTCTCCGGACGCCCCGACCCGACGACTGCCGCCACGGCGATCTTCCGGTCCGCAGCGACGGAGACCAGCCGGTCGGGCGCCTCGCAACGCATGCCGGGACCGCAGACCAGCGCCCCGAAGGTGCGGTGGAGCAGCGGATCGTCCGCCGGATCGTACCAGTCGGCCAGATTCTGGTTCTGCAGCGTCAGCAGATAGATCGAACTCTCGTTGCGGTGGGCCCAGGCCATACCGACATCGGAGTGCAGCAGCGTATCGGCCTGCAGCCGCGTGGCAAACGGCGCATCGTACAGTCCGTAGATCGCGTGGCGTTCCAGCCCGCTGATCTCGCGCGGCGCCTTCCGCCACGTCGTATTGCGCACCTCCACCTTCACGGGGACCGACGCCTCGCCCTCGAGGCGGATCACCGGGGCATGGGCATCGACCCAGAAACGGAGCGATACCGCCCCGTCCGAATTCGATCCCGAGATCTCGACCACGCCGTCGCGGATGTTCAGCCGCTGCTCGAACTCGCCGCCGGCGAGCAGGTTGGGCGTCATTGCGACGCTCAACCCGCCCACCTTCAGCAGCGAATTGAGCTCACTGAAGGCATCCGTCTTGCCGATGCGGCACTCGATCCGTCCCGTCTCGGTCACCCAGACGTTGCAGCCCGTGTCGCCGTTGCCAACGGGCATCGATCCCGAAGCATCGCCGCTCCGGCTCCGCCACACGACATCGTAGGCGTCGTAGCGCTCCGGCCGGACCTCCGAACGGGCCGGCTGCGGCAGCCATGCGGCAGCCAGCCCCAAAAGAAGGATGATTTTTCCCGTTCCCCCCATCTCCAATCAATATCCGGGGTTGTTCTCGATCTTCACGTCGGTGTTGGCGTCGATCTCGTTCTGCGGAATCGCCCAGAGGTTGTTGTGCTCGGAGATGGTCTTTCCGGCCTTGAAGTCGTTGTACTTCACCACCCGTTCGTAGAGCTTGCCCAGACGGCACAGCGTCAGCATGCGGAACTCCTCGGTCAGCAGCTCGCGGGTCCGCTCGTCGAGGATGTAGTCGATCGACACCTCGGCCTCGGTGCACATCGTCTCGGCATGCGCCCGCTTGCGGAGCTCGTTGATGTCGGCCGCAGCCAGATCCTTCCGCCCCATGCCCAGATAGGCCTCGGCACGCAGCAGGTAGGTCTCGGCCAGGCGCATGACGGCCACGTCACGGAAACTCTGAGCCTGCGTATAGTCGCTCTCGTGCGGATAGTCGGTCACCTTCATGATGTAGGGATAGAAGGCCATGATCGTATCGGCCTCGTTGAAGAGGTTCTCGCGCGTGATGAGCTGCTTGTAATAGGACGAAGCCGGATTGTTGTAGTAGAAGTTGCGCTTGATGTTGTACTCCGAGTTGCGCATGTCCTTCTCGTCGCCCTTCCATACGGCCGTCGAGGCATAGTAGGTCGGACGGACGTAGGAGGCACCGCGGCCCAGGCTGTCGCAGGCCAGTGTACCGGCCGCACCCGTCGGGTCGAGCAGCGTCCAGTAGCGCGGTCCCCAGGCCCGCTCGCCCGGATAACCGGCATTCCACGTCGGGATGTTGCCGTTCTGTCCGCCCGGCACGCCGAACTCGTACTGCAAGGCCCAGATCGTCTCCTTGTTGCCGTCCTCGCGGTTCACGTTCCCGGTGCGGAAAAGGTCCCAGAACACATCGCCGGGACGGTCCATGCGGGTGCCGAACCGCTCGGTCATCAGCTCGTACTGCGGATCGTCGATCACGCGGGTAGCGGCATTCACGGCATCCTGCCAGCGACCGAGGCAGATGTAGATCTCGCTCAGCAGGTGGTCGGCCACTCCGGCCGTGATCCCGCCGCGGCCGTCGGCTTCGCGGGTGAGGTTGTTCGAGGCATATTCCAGATCCTCACGGCAGAAGTCATAGATCTCCTCACGGGTTGCACGCTGGAAATCCTTGCGCGGTGCGGTCACCTCGTGGTCGATCTTCGGCACGCCTCCGTAGAGGTTGGCCAGGCAGCGGTAGGCATAGGCCCGGAAGAATTTGGCCTGCCCGATGACGCTGAGCTGCTCGTCGGGCGTCAGCTGCGACCACTTGGCCGTAGCACGGTCGATGACCGTATTGGCGCGTGCAACCAGCCGGTAATAGCGGACCCAGTAGTGGTAGAACCAGTAGTAGGAGGAGGTGATCATCGAATAGTCGGCGAACGGGCCGGCATTCAGGTCGGTCGGATCGACCGCCTGGTCCGTTCCGGTGAAGAGCGCCCAGATGACCGTTCCGTCGGTCTCCCAATAGATCTCGTCGCGGACCGTACGGTGCAGGTCGGCGATGGCCTGATTGAACTGAGCCAGGGTCACATAGGCGTTTTCGGGGCTGTACGAGCTCTTCGGTTTCTCGTCCAGAAGGTCCGTGCTGCAGGACACGAGGCCTGCAGATGCGACGACGGCCAGAAGCAGATGATATATCGTTTTCATGGTATTGGTTTTGATTGGTCGTTGTGGTTAGAAAGTGATGTCGATGCCGAGGATGTAGCTGCGCATGGAGGGCGTTCCGTTGAATACGGACTGTCCGGCTTCGGGATCGTAGCCCACCCAGTCGGTCACCGTGAAGAGGTTCTTGCCGCTGACGTAGGCACGCAGTCCGCTCATGCCGATCTTGTTCAGGATCCGCTTGGGGAAGTCGTATGCGATGGAGAGGTCCTGCAGACGCACGAAGCTCCGATCCTGCAGGAAATAGTGTCCGTAGGTGGGCGAATAGTCGATCGTCGGGTATTTGTTCGAGGGACGCTCGGGCGTCCAGTAGGGCATGTCCACCATGTTCATGCGCCCCGGGAAATAGGCATTCGGATTCAGCGCATAGGGGTTCTCAGCCATGTAATACCCGTTGCCGCCCTGGACGGAGTTGATCACGAACGAGAGCGAGAGGTTCTTCCACGTCAGGTTGCTCGATATGCTGAATCGGTAGTTGGGGTCTGCATAGGCATACACGTGGCGGTCGCCGTCGGGCGTGATGCCTTCCTTCCCGTCGAGATCCTTGATCCGGAAGTAACCCGGCTTGAAGCCCTCGGGGATGTCGTCGCCCTCCTGCCAGATTCCATCGGTCTCATAGCCGTAGAAACTGTGGATGGGATAGCCCACGAACCAGCTGTTGGTGATGTCCTCGGTCTTGCCGCCGTAGAGTTTGGTAATCTCGTTGCGGTAGCGCGAGAAGTTGAAGGTCGTAGTCCAGTTCCAGTTTTCGTTCTGCACATTGACGGTCGTCAGCGTCACCTCCACGCCGTGGTTCTTCAGCTCGCCGACATTGGCCCACACACTGCCGAAACCGGTCATGTAGGGCAGCGACTGCTGCATGATCAGGTCCTTCGATTTCGACTTGAAGAAATCGACGCTACCCGAAATGCGGCTCTTCAGGAAGGCGAAGTCGAGACCGATATTGGCGGTCTTGGTACTCTCCCAGCAGAGCGAAGCGTTCTCCATCGAGCTGGTATACTGCGTGATAATGGGATCCGGACCGTCCACATAGCGGCTGGTGTTGATCGTGGCCAGCGAGGCGTAGCGCGAAACGGCCTGGTTGCCGTTCAGACCGTACGAGAGGCGGAGTTTCAACAGGTCGATCCACTTCACGTCGCTCAGGAAGGCCTCACGCGAAGCGACCCAACCCAAAGCGGCCGAGGGGAAGGTTCCGAACTTGTTGTCGGCGCCGAAGCGCGAATAGCCGTCGCGACGGATGGTGAAGGTCACCAGGTAGCGGTTGTCGTAGCCATAATGCAGACGGGCCATCTGCGAGATGCCGTTGTCGTCGTAGGCCGACGAGCTGACCGTCTGCACCGCACCCTTGTCGAGGGCGTTCCAGCCCAGCGACGAATTGGCGAATTCGGAGGCGGCGGCCGTTACCGAACTTCCTTCGTTGTGCTCGTAGCTGTAGAGCAGCGTGACGTTCACGTAGTGCTTGCCGAAATTCCGGTCGAACGACACGATGTTGTCCACAATGTAGTCGGAGGCATCACCCTTGGCAATGCTGCCCTTGCCGCCCGACGGCGCACCGGTCCAGGTATCGGTCCCCCAGAACTTGCGGACGTCGCTCCAGCGGTAGTTGTGCGAATAGTTGAACTTGTACTTCAACCCCTTGAGGAAGGGGAAGCTCACCTCGCCGTAGAAGATGCCGAACAGACTCTTGTGCAGATCCAGATCCTGTGCCTGCTCGTACTCGCCGAGCGGGTTTATACCCAGCTGGTCGGTCATCGGGAAGCGGATCAGTTCGCCGTTCTCGTCGCGCAGCTTCACGTAGGGACTCATGTAGTTGGCGGCGATCAGGTCGGCCGTGGCACCCGAGTAGTCGCTCTCCGAATAGTTGGCCTTCATGCCGACCTTCAACCACGAGGTGATGTTCGTCTCGAGATTCAGGCGGGCGCTGAAACGGTCGTAGTCGTCACCCATGACGATACCGTCCTGGTTGTTGTAGTTCACCGAAGCAAAGTAGTTGGTCGTCCGGGTGCGTCCCGACATCGAGACGCTGTAGTTCTGCACGAAGCCCGGATCGGTTACGGCATCGTAGGAGTCCATCGTGTGGCCCTTGCTGTAATTCTCGCGCTCGGCCTCGTTCAGGTAGGAGAGGATCTTGTCGCGGTCGTAGTCGAGCCCCTGGGCACGCCGGTAGTCGAGGATCTTCTGGATGTACTGCGGACCGTCCATCATGTCGGGCTTGTTGGTGCTCGTATTGACGCCCCAGTAGCTGTTCACCCGGATCGTCGGTTTCTCGGTCGAGCCCATGCGCGTGGTGATCATGATCACACCATTGGCTGCACGGGAGCCGTATACGGCGGCCGAGCTGGCATCCTTCAGCACATCGACCGACTGGATGTCGGACGGCGCAAAGTCGGAAACCGAACCGTTGTAGATCGCGCCATCGACGACCACCAGCGGGTTGTTGCTGGCACTGATCGAGGTCGTGCTGCGGACGGTCATCTCGGGCTCGGTACCGGCGCCCGTAGTCATGCCGATGTTCAGACCCGGAATCGCACCCTGCAGCGACTGCAGCACGTTGGTGTTGGCGAAGGTGGCCTTTTCGTCCATATTGACCTTCGCGATCGATCCCGTGACATCCTTCTTGCGCATCGTACCGTAGCCGACGACCACCACGTCGTCCAGCTGGACGTTGTCGCTGGCAAAGGTGATGTTGATGACCGTCTTGGTGCCGACGGCCACCTCCTGCGACTCATATCCTATATAGGAGAACTGCAGGACGGGCTCCGGACCCTTGACCGTAAGCTGGTAGTCGCCGTTGATGTCGGTCGTCGTACCGTTGGTCGTGTTCAACTCGAGCACCGTGACCCCGACGACGGGCCGGTTGTCCGAATCGACGACTTTGCCCCGAACGACTTTCGCCGGAGCCGCACTGGCCTCGGAGGTCATTCCGAGTACAGCCACACACAAAAAACAGAACACAAAACCGATCCACTTGCCCAGAAGGCTCCGAACCGGATTCGATGTCGGTTGGTAGTTGAGATTGTTCATCATGGTTTGGGTTTAAGGTTCAACATGTCGGTTTACTGAAACAGGGTTCTCACTCCATGGACAAATATAGACCTATTAAGGATTGCGATCTGACGACTTTTTTGTCGTCTCTTGTATATTTATTGCGTTATTCCGACATTTTCGTTTTTTCCGCGCACCCCTCCGCAGGAAAGCTCCCGATTTTTTCCGTATATTTGTTTTGGAGAATAGGAGCCGCGCTTCTCGCTTTTTAATCGTTTAAAAAATAATTTTCATGTACAGTCAGGGATCTTTGTTCCGGTTGTCCGACTTCCTGCGAGGCGACGAGAAGTACCATATCGCCCGGGTGAATCTCACGTCGCGGCACGACATTTCATTACACTATCACGATTATGCCGAGATCGCATGGATCGAAAAAGGGAGCGGAAAACACTTTGTGAACGGGCAGCAGATCGCCCTTTCGGCCGGCGATCTGATCATGATCCGACCGACGGACTCGCACGCCTACTACCCGTCGCCCGAAGGAATCACGCTGATGAATGTCGCCTTTTCGCTCGAATCGCTCGAACTCTACCGTAACCGCTACTTCCCCAAGGGCGGCATGTTTTTCTGGACCGACTCGGCGCTGCCCGTCCAGCTGAACCTGCCGATGAACACCATCCGCCGCATTTCGGCCCGCGGCGAGGAGTGCATGAAACACGAACGCTCGTACATGCAGCTCGACGGGTTCCTGCTCTTCATTTTCCGTCTGCTGACCGACTACGAGACGAAGATGAGTGCCGAAGGCATGCCCCAGTGGTTGAAAAACGCCATCAACGAATTCAACAAGCCCGGCTATTTCAAGGGGGGGGGTTCGGAGTTCGCCGCCCTGTGCAACAAGAATATCGACTATGTAAACCGCGTGGTGCGCAAACATACCTCGATGACACTCTCCGAACTGATCAACGACCAGAAGATGGAGTATGCCCGCACCCAGCTCATCATGACCGACATGCCGATCAAGGAGATCAGCCGCAACTGCGGCTTCTCGAGCCTCGCCCACTTCTACAAGATCTTCAAGAAGCGCTACGCCTACACCCCGAAGGAGTACCGGCGGTTCACACAGATGATCATCTGACCCTCCACCCGCGGCTCCGGAGGGAGGGAAAGTCCCGGGCGGCTTGACCGAACGGGGAAAAATCGCCATCTTTGCACTCCCAAAAATTTCCGGACATGCTCTACTTCGAAGATACCCGCATCGAGGCCCTGGACATCCACGTGGTCGGCAACAAGGCCAAGGACGAACCCCTCATGGCATCGCCCGCCCTCTCGGCACAGGTAACCGACGAGGCGCTGATGCAGACCCTCACGAGCTACTTTCTCGACGGATTCAAATCCGAGGAGTGTTACAACCTCTACCACGAGACCGACCTGGCCTGCAACGAGGTGTGGAACTTCGTCGGCAGGATCTTCGACGACCCCACCTCGCTCCACGAACACTCGGTCAGTCTGGCCCGGCACCTCTACGAATGCGGCACGCTGCCCCAGATCAAGGGCGGCGAGTTCTACGTGGTCTACTTCTCCGCCTGCCGCCTCGGCGGGGAGACGGTCGATGCCGTGGGGCTCTTCAAGTCCGAGACGCGCGACACCTTCCTCGACGCCCGGACCGGGGAGGAGGGCGTGCACCTCACCACGTGCCAGGGCATCGACATCAAACGGCTCGACAAGGGTGCGGTCGTCTTCAACCTCGAGCGCGACACCGGCTTCGTCGTGCGGATCGTGGACAACACCAACCGTACCGAGGCCCGCTACTGGGCCGACGACTTCCTGCGCGTGCGCCCGCGCCGGGACAGCTACCACAACACGCACAACGCCCTGGCCATGTGCAGGAAGTACGTCACCCGGCAGCTCGCCCGGGAGTTCGACGTCTCGAAGGCCGACCAGGCCGAACTGCTCAACGACACGATGTCCTACTTCCAGGCGCAGGACAACTTCTCGCTCGAGGATTTCTCGCAGAAGGTCATCCGGCAACCCGAGGTCGTCGAGAGTTTCACCCGCTTCAAGCAGGAGTACGAACAGGAGCGCGACATCCGCATCGAGGAGGAGTTCGACATCTCGGACGCGGCCGTGAAGCGCCAGACGCGCTCCTACAAGAGCGTCATCAAACTCGACCGGAACTTCCACATCTACGTCCACGGCAACCGCAACCTGATCGAGCAGGGCGAAGATGAAAAGGGCAAATTCTACAAGGTCTACTACGAAAACGAGGAGTAGCAGCCGGCTGCCCGGCCGGCCGACTGCTTTGGGGAGAGAGAGGTCTCCGCATCAGTATAGACAATTACCGGGAGCATGCATTGACCCTGCACCCGGTATGCCGGCAGTTCTTCTTTACAGATCCGCATGCATCGACGGACCTTCCATGTCGTCCGATCATATTTTTTACTGCAACAGTTTGTCAAGCATCCGGTAAAATTCTGCGGTCTCGCCTTTGAAGCTCTTGATCACCGTTCCCTCCGGGGATACAATGATCTTGAAAGGATAGGCCGTCACACCGTATCGGATCTCGGTTGTCCCATCGGGTGAAATCACATGCAGCCACGGAACCCGGTTCTTGACTACTGCATCCTTCCACCGCTCTTCCTTATCATAACATGCCACGCCGACAATTTCCAATTTGTCTTTGTATCTGTTATAATACTCTTTCATTGCAGGAAATCCCTTGATGCACCAGGAACACCAGGACCCCCAGAAATCGACGACAATATACTTGCCTTGTCCGAAAAGTGCGCTCAATCTGAAGTCCTTACCGTTCATATCGTTCAATGTAAAGTCCGGAGCAGACTTTCCCTCCTCCAACTCCAGGGTCGCTGCAGCTGCCGCCTTCTCCTCTTTGGCAAGCCGTGAAAACATTCCCTCTATTCCATCGATATAGCTTTTAAAACGCCCATACCGTACTTCGGGAGAGAGACTTCGGATGGCAGGCAATATGTCGGGCCAGTTCTGGTCCAGCAAAATCGGGACAGAAACCTCATCGTCCAAATGCCCCATTATATATTGATGGGCAACTCGCCACTGCCTTTTGTTTATGTCCCTGTAGGCGGCCGCCCTGATGCTGTCGAGCCTCCCGCGGTCAAGACCGTCGGCCACACCCTTGTCATACCGGGCCCGTGCGGCGTCGAATTCCCGGTAGAAAGGCAACAGCAACCGCCGGACACGATCCAGCCTTTGATAAAACGCCGTGCCGCCGATATTCCAACCGTTCATCGAGGCCGAGGGCCCCTCGATCTCCACACGCTCGTCAGGGACGAAAAAAAGATGCGCCTTTCTGCCACTGGACCGAATGGTCAATTCCGCCAGACAAGCATATCCAATATCACAACTGTAAGTGAAGCATCCGCCCGCATCAACCGGGACATCGACATCCACAACCCGCTTTTCGGGTTCACGCTGGACATACCCGATCGACAACGTATCATTGGCCACATCGATAAAACGACCCCTGATCGTAAAACTCTGAGCCGACAGATCCAGAAACACTGCCGTCAGCAAAACAACAGAAACTACCGTTTTCATTTTATTTTTTCTTTTATGCGACACATACATCCACCGTCTGCCAAAGGCACATGCATGGCTGGTAAATTGACGATCCCGGGAGCGAAACATTACCGGCACCCATTTACAATTTACAAAGACAAAATTATAAAACCCCTACAATCAAATTATTGATGTAAATCAATTTGTCATAAATGATTCAACTCACAACAGACAGGGCCCGACATTCCCGAAAAACAAACGACAACATGAAGGTTGCCACAAGACAGGGGAGCAATAACAACACGCGGGCCCATGCAGAACAAACCTGTGACATGGCAAACGGAATGGCGGACTCGATCCAAGACACGCCAAAAAGCTATGCACATCAGGAAACTTGCCATAAGACAAAACGAAAACCGCGTTGCAGGCATCTGCAACGCGGTTTCTGTGAGGTCTGAAGCGGACTCGAACCGCTGTACAAGGTTTTGCAGACCTTTGCCTAGCCACTCGGCCATCAGACCAACATGAAAATCCGTCCGTACCGGTACAACACAAACCCAACCTAAAATCAGCCCCGCCCTCTTCCGTATCGCCGGTGTCGTCGCTGCGACCCGGGACCGAATCCGGGGCTGCTCCGGTACTTCGGGAGTGCAAATATACAAACATTTCTCATTTTTGCAAAACTTCCGGGCAACTTTGCGTTATTTCGAAAATATTTTCCCGTTATTGCGCAAAAATACCTACCTTTACTCTGTTGAATTTGTTTTGTCCGGCCATGACCCTCGAAGATATCGCCCTTCAGATGACCCCCGGCATCGGGGTGAAAGGCGCCGTCCATCTGCTGGAACACTTCGGCAGTGCCGCACGGATCTTCGCCGCTTCGGCCGACGAACTTACCGAAGGCGCCGGCCTCCGGCCCGACATTGCCCGGCAGCTCCTGCAGCGCAAGGCCTTCGCGGCCGCCGAGCGGGAGATCGCCTACTGCCGGCGCCACGGCATCGCCGTCGTCGCCTCGACCGATAGCGGGTATCCCCCGCTGCTGCGTGAAACGCCCGACTATCCCGCCGTTCTATACATAAAAGGTAACGCCGAGGCCCTCACGGCACGGTGTCTCACGCTGGTCGGCACACGCCGCGCAACTCCCTACGGGCAGGCGATGTGCGACCGTCTGGTCGGCGAGCTCGCCGAACGGGTCCCGGGGCTCTGCGTCGTCAGCGGCCTGGCCTTCGGCATCGACATAGCGGCCCACCGCGCGGCCCTCACCGCCGGAATCCCGACCGTCGCCGTACTCGCCAACGCCCTCCCGGAGGTCACTCCCGCCCAGCACACGGCCATTGCCCGCGACATCGTGGAACACGGCGGAGCACTGGTCACCGAACTCCACTCGCAGACCCGGCAGAACGGCTCCTTCTATGTAGCCCGCAACCGCATCATCGCCGCGTTGAGCGCCGGGTGCATCGTCGTGGAGTCGCCCGACAGCGGGGGTTCGCTCCTGACGGCCCACTGCGCCGACTCCTACGACCGCACGTTGATGGCCGTGCCGGGCCGCGCCACCGACCCCATGTCCTCGGGCACGAACCACCTGATCCGCAACCGCAAGGCCCAGCTGGTCATGACGGCCGACGACGTGATCCGCGAACTGATGTGGGACCTCGGCACCGACCCCGCCACACTCCGGCCGAAACCCGCCACCCCCGAACTGACACGCGACGAGGCGGGATTGCTCGCCTGCTTCCGCACCGACGACCCGCTCTCGTCCGAGACACTCGGCGAGCTGACCGGACTCGACCCCGGGGAGCTCGCTTCGCTGCTCATCGGGCTCGAACTGGCCGGAGCCATCCGCCAACTCCCCGGAAACCGATACATGAAACAATGAATCTGATCGATACACACTCCCATCTCTATGGCCCCGAGTTCGACGAGGACCGCGAAGAGACGCTCGCCCGGGCTGCCGGGGCCGGCGTCGGGCGACTGCTGCTCCCGGCTATCGACTCCGAGAGCCACGACCGGCTCTTCGACCTCTGCCGCCTGCATCCGCAACGGTGCGTGCCGATGATCGGCCTGCACCCCACGTCGGTCAATGACAACCCCCGCTGGCAGGAGGAGCTGGAGCTCGTCGAGCAGCTCCTTGCCGCACCGCCCGAGGGCATCCCGCCCTTCTGCGCCATCGGCGAGATCGGGCTGGACTTCTACTGGAGCCGCGACTTCCGCGAACAGCAGACCGAAGCCTTCCGCCGGCAGATCGAACTCGCCCTGCAATACGACCTGCCGATCGCCGTCCACACGCGCAACGCCTGGCCGGAGACCGTCGTCCTCATGCGCGAATACGCCGGGCGGGGGCTCCGCGGCGTCTTCCATGCCTACTCCGACACGCTGGAGACCTACCGCGAGCTGCGCTCGCTGGGCGACTTCCGCTTCGGCATCGGCGGAGTCGTGACATTCAAGAAGAGCCTTCTGGCGGCGATCGTTCCCGAGATGGAGCTCGACGACCTGGTGTTGGAGACCGACTGCCCCTACCTGACACCTGCACCCCACCGGGGCGAACGCAACGAGTCCGCCTACGTGCGCTTCGTGTGCAACGAGGTGGCCCGCCTCAAGGGACTTACGCCCGACGAGGTGGCCGACGCCACGACAGCCTCGGCCGAACGACTCTTCCGTCTGAACGGGAGCTCCCCCGGACAGGACGGCACGAAGCCCCGCCCCGCTCCGGCTCAAGGCTCCAAGACCGACAACCAGCCACACATACAGCCATGAAACGAGTACGCATCACCGTCGTCCGCAAAGTCTGCCACCGCGACCTGATCGCACGCTACGAAAACCCGATCGAACACGCCTGCGACCTGCAGGAGGGTCAGGTCTTCATCGCCGAGGGATGGCAGCGGCCCGAGGGGCTGTGCGAAAGTGCCTGGCAGACCCTCTCGCCGTTCGTCATGACGCTGGCCCACGGAGGCACGGACCTCTACGACGGGTGGATGAAAAACCCCGCCTCGGCGATGCTCTCCTGCAACGACGGCTTCCGTCCGGTGAGCTTTCTGGTCGAGGCACTCGACGAGTGACGAATACGACAAAACAAAGAGATACGACATGCGATCCTCCATTCTGATCATCTACACGGGCGGCACCATCGGCATGAAGACCGACGCCGCCACCGGAGCACTGGTGCCCTTCGACTTCAGCGGCATCTACGACGAATTCCCCTCGCTCAAGCGGCTCAACGTGGACATCGAGGTGCTGACGATGTCGCCGGTCATCGACTCGTCGAACGTCGCCCCGTCGAACTGGGTCACGCTCGCCGAGCTGATCCGCGACAACTACGACCGCTACGACGGATTCGTCGTCCTGCACGGCACCGACACGATGTCCTACACCGCCTCGGCGCTGAGTTTCATGCTCGAGAACCTCTCGAAGCCCGTGGTCTTCACCGGCAGCCAGATCCCCATCGGCGTGCTGCGCACCGACGGCCGCGAGAACCTCATCACGGCCATCGAGATCGCCGGCGCCCGGCGCGACGGCCGTCCGGTTGTCCCCGAAGTATCGCTCTACTTCCAGAACCGGCTCTTCCGCGCCAACCGCACCACCAAGCGCAGCGCCGAAGCGCTGAGCGCCTTCCGCTCGTACAACTACCCGCCGCTGGCCGAGGTCGGCGTCAATATCGCCTACAATTACCCGGCGATCCTCCGCCCCGAGACCTTCGGAGAGCCGCTGCGCGTGGCCACCCGGCTGGCCGACGGCATCGAGGTCATCAAGCTCTTCCCGGGCCTCGGCGAACGGATCCTGCGGGCCATGCTCTCGGCGCCCGGGCTGCGTGCCGTCGTGCTCGAAACATTCGGCGCCGGAAACGCCCCGACCAGCGAATGGTTCATCCGCACGCTGCAGGAGGCGATCGACCGCGGCGTGATCGTGCTCAACATCACGCAGTGCGGCGGCGGACGGGTCTCGATGGAGCTCTACGAGACGGGGTTGCGGCTGCAGAAGTCCGGCGTGCTGTGCGGTTACGACATGACCACCGAGGCGGCCGTCACCAAACTGATGTACACGCTCGGGCTCGGACTCCCGCGACAGCAGACCGAAGAGCTCCTGCGCAGGCCGTTGCGCGGAGAATTTACGGCATAGGACGTTGCACGAAACGAATTTTTTTCCTATATTTCGCACTGCTAACGTACCCCTACCGGCCGAAGTACCGGGGAAAGATGCGACAGAAGCAAAGCTACACAGTTGATTGACAAGGAGTTGTGCGAGTCCGGGAAGAAATCCGGGATTCGGACATCCGTGTGGGGAGACCTCACGCAACCGCTGCAGAACAGGTAAAAAACGGCCGCGCGGACGGGAGGAAGGAAGAAAAAAATGATTTTTTAACAAAAAATTGAGCGATCCGGAACAAAAAACGGAGCGGAACGGAAAAACGGCCCGCCGGATACCCGGCCTCCGGTCTCCGGCCGCAACCCCGGAAAAGACAAAAACCAAAAACACAACTAATAAAATTCAATCAATCAAATCAATCATCTAACACAACTATGAAAAAACTGTTTTTGATTCCGTCGGTTGCCCTGACCGTTCTGGGTACCGTTAATGCGTTCGCGCAGGAGGCAGCCGCTGCCGCAGCCGAAACTCAGGTCGCAGGCGAGAGCATGCACCACATTCTGATGCAGAAGTTCCTCGAGGGCGGTTGGGGCTGGATGCTCCCGATCCTGCTCTGCTTGGTGATCGGTCTGGCCGTAGCCATCGAGCGCATTCTCTTCCTGTCGCTCTCGACGATCAACTCGAAGAAGCTCATCGCCAACGTTGAGGAGGCTCTCAAGAAGGGCGGTATCGAAGCTGCCAAGGAGGTTTGCCGCAACACCCGCGGCCCGATCGCCTCGATCTACTATCAGGGTCTGGATCGCTACGACCAGGGTCTCGACTCGGTTGAGAAGGCCGTTGTTTCCTACGGTTCGGTTCAGACCGGCCAGATGGAGTCGGGTCTTTCGTGGATCGGCCTGTTCATCGCCCTCAGCCCGATGCTCGGATTTATGGGTACCGTTGTCGGTATGATCGACGCATTCGACGCCATCCAGGCTGCCGGTGACATCAGCCCGACGCTCGTTGCAGGTGGTATCAAGGTCGCCCTTCTGACCACCCTCATGGGTCTTATCGCTGCCGTTATTCTTCAGCTGTTCTACAACTACATCATCGCCAAGATCGACTCGCTCGTAAACGCAATGGAGGATTCGTCCATCACGCTCATGGATATCCTGACGGCCTACAGCAAGAAATAATTGAACCGAACGCAAAAGTCAAAAGCAAATATGAAAAAGATATTTAACATATTGCTGGGCGTTCTGTTGGTCATCACGATTGCGCTTATGGTCTACGCGATCGCGACCGGAGGATCCGAGGCCGCAATCAGTGCAAACCTGATGTGGGGCTACTTCCTCTTCGCGTTCGCCGTCGCTTCGGCCATCTTCTGCGCGATCTTCGGAATGATCAAGAACCCGGCAGGCATCAAGGGAGCCATCCTGTCACTGGCTCTGGTCATCATCATCATCGGCGTGTCCTACTTCTACTCGGCCGGACACACGATCAACATCGTGGACCTTCAGAACAACGGATTCTTCGGCCACACCGAAACGGTCATCACCGAAACGAGCATTCTGGTGACCTATGTCGCTTTTGCGGCAGCCTTCGTTACGGCCGTAGTTACTGAAATTTGGAGTGCTTTCAAGTAGAAAAAGGAATAGGCAATGGCAATAGATAAAAGAAAAACACCAGATATCAATGCTGGATCTCAAGCCGACATCGCCTTCCTGCTGCTGATTTTCTTCCTGGTAGCCACTACCATGAACACCGATACGGGTCTGGTCCGCATGCTTCCGCCCCTGCCTCCTGAGAACCAACAACAGGAGCAGATCAAGGTCAAGCAGCGCAACCTGTATCTGGTACTTATCTCGGGTAGCGGTAACATCATGGCAGGAACCGAGGGCAAACAGGAGGTGATCGATCTTCGTCAGCTCAAGGATCAGGTCAAGGAGTTCATCCTCAACCCGCTCGACAGCGAGGACCTGCCCGAGAAGACGGACGAGGATATCGAGCTTCCGGACGGCAGTACCTGGACCTATCCCGTCAGCCAGGGCGTGGTTTCCCTGCAGACCACCCGCGACACGGGCTACCAGTCCTACATCATGGTACAGAATGAGCTCGCCCGCGCCTTCAACGAGGTGCGCGACGAGGTTGCACAGCGCAAGTTCGGTTCGAAGTTCGCAGATCTCAACGAAGAGCAGCGCAACGCAGTATCCAAAGCAGTACCTCTGAAGATTTCGGAGGCCGAACCGGTAAATATAAAGAAGTAAAGCCATGGCAGTAATGAAAAAGAAGGGCAACAAGAGTTTGCCCGGCATCTCGACCGCTTCGCTTCCGGACGTGATCTTCATGATCCTCTTCTTCTTTATGGTATCGACGACCATGCGTGATCAGGAACTGCTCGTCAGATACAAACTTCCGGAGGCAACCGAGGTACAGAAGCTCGAGAAGAAATCGCTCGTCAGCTTCATCCACATCGGACAGCCCACGCTGGCCATGCAGGCGCAGTTCGGTACTGCCCCGCGTATCCAGCTGAACGACTCCTACAGAACGACCCGGGACATCCTGGACTTCGTAGCCGCCGAGCGCGACAAGCTCAACGAGGCCGACCGCGCGGCAATGACCATCTGCCTCAAAGCAGACCAGGCCACGAAGATGGGTATCGTCACCGACGTGAAGCAGGAGCTCCGTCGGGCCAACGCCCTGAAGATCTCCTATGCGGCTTCCAAGTCGCTGGGATATTGATTCGGGGACAAACCAAGCGAGAGAGCAGACCTTCGGGTCTGCTCTTTTTTTGTTTGCATGAAACGTTGGGAGACACAACCCGAAGAAGAGGAGAACAGGACGAGATGCATCGGAGCCGCGAACAGGCGTTCGCAGACCAGAAAACAAGGGGAGAAAAGGGCCCGTTGCGAGCCAGCCAAAGCCCGAAAAGTGCAAAGGTGAGGTCTCGGAGGGAAAAGGGCAGCCGCACGCCACAACAGGCAGAAAAAGGCAGAAAAAGACCGTTCCGGTCAGAAAGGGAGTTCAAGCTGGTCGATCTCGTGGTTGAACGAGAGTCGATGGTGGGGAGTCAGACCGTATTCGCGAATGGCCAGCCGATGCTGCCGCGTAGGGTAGCCTTTGTTCTGAAGCCAGCCGTACTGCGGATACTCCTCGGCCAAACGGCGCATATACTCGTCACGGTGGGTCTTGGCAAGTACCGAGGCAGCCGCAATGTCAGCATATTTGCCGTCGCCCTTGACAATACAGCGGTAGGGGATGGTCAGCTGCGTGCGGAACCTGTTTCCATCAATGAGCAGGAAGCCCGGAACGGGATCGAGCCGGCCGACCGCCAGCGACATTCCTTCGAACGAAGCGTTCAGGATGTTGATCTCGTCGATACGCGCCGCCGAAACCGCCTCGACGGCCCAGGCGACCGCCTCGCGCTCGATGACCTCCCGCAGCCGATCGCGGTTGCGCTCGGTCATCTGCTTCGAATCGTTGAGCCGCTCGTCGTGAAAATCGGGCGGAAGAATCACTGCCGCAGCAAAGACCGGCCCGGCAAGACAGCCGCGCCCGGCCTCATCGCACCCGGCTTCGAGCAGTTCGTATTGAAACTGGTTTTCCAACATCACACGACAAAATTACACAATATTCCCGCATTTTCGCTACTTTTGCCCCACAACCGCGCCACGATCATGAAATTCGACATCGCCCGACAGCAGCTCATCCCGGCCTTCCTCACGCTCCTCATACTCGCCGCCGTGGCGATGTGGGGCGCCGCGAAACGCCCGGCGGCGATGCCGCAATCCTACTCGGAACGCGTAGCCGCATACAGACTGGGCGCAGAAGCTGCTGAAAACGCAGAGTCCGCAGAGACTGCGCATGCAGCAGAGCACATGGAAGCAGCAGCGCAACCCGACCACGCGGCATCCGACCCGACAGTCCCGTCACCCGCTGCCCAGCAGCCAACTGCAGGCATGCCGGCCGGCTTCGCCCGCGACAGCCTCGCCCGCGACAGCCTCACCCTGACCGTCGGACCCGGGACAACCCAGACAATCCCGGCAGCCTCAGCCCATACGGCAAGCCCGGAGCACGGCACGGAGAGCCTGCAGGCGACGCATCCCGACCGACCGATCGCCGCAGCCGACTCGACACATTCCTGGAGAAACAGAGCGCCCGTTGCCGACATCGCGCCTGCACACCGGGCTTCGCCCGCAACAGCCGCGGACTCCGCCGCCAATACCGCCGGGAAAAACACCACCGCGGCAGACAGCTCGGCCGCGGCAGACCACACAACGGCCGTTGCCGACACGGAGATAACGACAGCTGAAGAGACAACAGCATCCGGAGCGGATCCGGAAACTGCGGAAACACTTCCCGAAGAGCCGCACGACCGCATGATGATCCGCTTCCCGGGCGAATGGCTCGCCGACTTCGAGGCACACCACCCGGGCGGCTCCCGCTGGATCGGCGGACTGCTGATCCTCTTTACCGGACTCTGCATCGGACGGCTTACGGCACGGAACAACCTCTACTCGGTCGGCACATGCCTCGCCATCCCGCTCTACGGCATCCTGCTCTGCGGCATCGGTGACGGCGCTTTCCTCTCTTCGTGCGCTGCTCCGGCTCTGCTGGCCCTCGCCACCAAGAACTACGCCCGCTCGTTCCGCAACGGATTCGGCTTCGACGCCATCTTCCGCGCCTCGCTCTACCTCGGACTGCTGCCGCTCGTCGCACCCGCCGCACTGCCGTTGCTGTTACTGCTGCCGTTGGCCGTACAGCTCTTCCGCAGGACGCTCCGCGAGCTCACGGTGGCCCTCGCCGGCGTACTGCTTCCGCTCTTCGTCCTCTGTTACATCAATTGGGGCGTCGGAGGCGATTTCGCCGCACCGCTGCTGTTGCTCGGCCGACTGCTCACCTGCGGCCCGCTCCCGACACCCGAAGCGCTTCTCCCGCTCCCAAAACTGCTCTTTGCCGGTGCGGCCGTTGTACTGGGGCTCCTCTCCACCCTCTTCGTCTTCGCGGACCGCTACGCCGTGGGGACCAAACCGCGCTTCATCCTGCTCTTCGCGTGCATCACGCTGATCCTTGCATGCGGATCGCTCTGCAGCCCGGCCGCAACCGCCGAGACAGTCACGCTGCTCGCCGTACCGGTCACTCTGCTGCTCCCGTTCCTCTTCGTGCGTGTCCGCCGCCCGATTGCCGCACCGCTCTACGCCGCGCTGCTCGCCGTAGCCGTAGCCAACGTCATTTTACAATAATATATTTAGTCATCTTCATGCTGTAAAGAGGTATATTTACACAATTTCGCTTTTTTGTGTTATGGATTTTGGCAAATTAAAAATTTAAAATTGTATATTTGAGACTGAACAAATGTGACGCAACTCTTTGTTCAGAAAAACTTAAAATACAATTCGCATGAAGAATTCAATGAATTCATCGGCCCAACAGCCGATGATCGTGAAGTATTTGGAATCGCTTCACAACGGAATCCAGTCCCAGATCCTGTCCCGCTATGCCATCGGCTACATCCTGCGCGGGACGAAATACATCTACGACGGAGATAAGCGCCAGACGCTTGCACGCGGCGACGTCTTCTACCTGGGACTCGGACACCATTACATCGAAAACGTTCCCGACGGCAGCCAACCCTACGAGGAGGTGCTCTTTTACTACACGCCCGAGGACTTGCAGCGCATCCTCATGCACCTGAACATCACCTACGGACTGAACATATCGAACGAGCACTCGTGCGAAAACTGCCGCAACCGCACCCACGTGGCCATGCCCGCATGGAACTCGCTGCGCAACTTTTTCGTCAATACGAACAACTACCTGCGCGACGAGGAGTTCCGCCACGACGAGACGGCCGAGAACATCAAGATGACCGAACTGATCTACCTGATCGCCTCGCACGAGGACTGCTGCATCAAGAGCAAGCTGCTGAGCAACGTCGATGCCGCCAAGGAGAACTTCGAGCAGATCGTCTACGACCACATCTTCAAGGACATCTCGATCGAGGAGCTGGCCCGGCTGACACACCGCTCGCTCACCTCGTTCAAGAAGGAGTTCCGGCGCCACTTCCAGATGCCGCCCCACAAATGGTTCATCCGCCAGCGGCTGATGCATTCGCGTCTGCTGTTGATTTCGACCTCGAAATCGATCTCCGAGATCGGCAACGAATGCACCTTCCCCAACACCTCGCACTTCATCAAACTCTTCAAGAAGGAGTACCAGATGACTCCGGCGACCTACCGCCACCGCCACCAGAACTCCCAAACGGACGAGGTTCCGGCAGCTGCCGGCGAAGAGGCTCCCATGCCGGAAAAGGCTGCGGAAAGCGGCGCGGAGCGTTAATCAAAAACTTACGAACCGAAAGGAAATTAAAAAATCTTAATTACAATATGGTTTAAAAATCGCCTCAAAATTTCAAGAAATATCACAAAATATTTGCATTTTCGTAAAATTCGATCTATCTTTGTTTCATCGAACGTGGGGTTCCCCACTCTCATTAACCTAACTAACCTAACCAGAGAGGTCCGTACCGGCAGGTGCAGGGCCTCTTTTCTTTATCCGACCGACCGACTCCGATTCCCGCAACCGATCCATTCCGCACGGCTTTCCGACCGGCATTCTCGCAAGAAACATGAAAAGGGTATAGGAATATTCAATCTTTTTCGTTATTTTTGCATCAATTGGAAAATAATGAACTTAAATGCCGAAGTTTTATGACAAGGTAGATGTCCTGAAAAAACCCGGATGGCTGAAGATCCGCCTGCACCGCACCCCCGAGTGGGCCGAAGTGCGGCACATCGTCGAAAAACACCGGCTGCATACGATCTGCAGCAGCGGGATGTGCCCCAACCAGGCCGAGTGCTGGAGCCGTCGCACGGCGACCTTCATGATTCTGGGAGACATCTGTACCCGCGGATGCCGCTTCTGTGCCACCCGCACGGGACATCCGCTTGCCCCCGACGCCGAGGAACCCGCCCAGGTCGCCGAAAGCGTCGCCCTGATGAAACTGAGGTATGTCGTCGTAACCTCCGTGACGCGCGACGACCTTCCGGACGGCGGCGCCCGCCATTGGGCCGCAACCGTCGAGGCCATCCGCGCACAGAATCCCGACGCCGTAATTGAGCTCCTTATTCCCGATTTCGATGCGCGTCCCGAACTCGAAGATATCGTGATCGCATCGAAGCCCGACATCATCGGGCACAACATCGAGACCGTCGAGCGACTGACTCCCCTCGTGCGTTCCAGGGCGAAGTACCGCACCAGCCTGGAGACGCTGCGTTACCTCTCCCGACAGGGCGTGGTGACCAAGAGCGGACTGATGGTCGGACTCGGCGAGACCGATGACGAAGTATTGCAGACCCTCCGTGACCTGCGCGAGGCAGGTGTGAGGATTGTGACGCTCGGTCAGTACCTTCGGCCGACTCTGGAGCATTACCCCGTTGCGGCGTACATCACTCCCGAAAAATTCGAATGGTACAGGCTCCGAGCACTGGAGATGGGCTTCGACTACTGTGCGAGCGCACCGTTGGTACGCTCCTCGTACATGGCCGAAGAGGCGCTCCGAAGTGTGAAAAGTTTGTAACGGATGAAGGCATACTGCCGGGACCTCGGCCTGATGGATTACAAAGCCTGCTGGGATTTGCAGCAGGAGTTGTTCGACGCCCTCGTTGCCCGCAAGCGGGCGGAGCGGGACGCCGGAGGCAGCACCGTATTCCCCGCCGGAGACTCCGCAGAGGAGCACTCCGCAACGGATGACGATCCCGTCGGCACGGTCCTGCTCGTGGAGCACCCCCCGGTCTACACGCTCGGCAAGAGCGGACATGCGGAGAACCTGCTCATCCCGCGCGAGATACTCGAGCGGATGGGTGCCCGCTTCTTCCACATCGACCGCGGCGGCGACATCACCTTCCACGGTCCGGGGCAGCTGGTCTGCTACCCGATCCTCGACCTCGAGCGGCTCGGCATCGGGCTGCGCGCCTACATTGCCGCTCTCGAAGAGGCCGTCATCCGCACCGTCGCCCGCCAGGGTATCGAGGCGGGCCGCATCGACGGCGCCTCGGGCGTCTGGCTCGGCAAGGGGGTCACTCCCGGCGGGAAGGGGCCGGTGCGGAAGATCTGCGCAATAGGAGTGCGATCGTCACGTTATGTTACCATGCACGGCTTCGCGCTCAACGTATCGACCGACCTGGCGTGGTTCTCGCGCATCAACCCCTGCGGCTTCACCGACCGCGGGGTGGCGTCGATCCTCTCGGAGACGGGCCGAAACGTCCCGATGGAGGAGGTGAAACGTTCGGTTGTGGAACTTTTAAGTGAGATATTAAATGTTAAAATATATAAACAATAACACGTATGCCTATAGAAAAACGCTGGGTAGTGAAGCCAGAGGGCGACCCCGCGACGGTAGCCATGCTCGCTGCCGCGCTGCGGATTTCGCCTATCCTGGCCAATCTGCTCGTACAAAGAGGCATAGACACCGTAGACAAGGCGGAGAAGTTCTTTAAACCGAGCCTTGCCGACCTGCACGATCCGTTCCTGATGAAGGACATGGAGAAGGCGGTCGAGCGGGTGGGACAGGCCGTCCGTAACAATGAGAAGATCATGGTGTACGGCGACTACGACGTCGATGGCTGCACGGCCGTCGCGCTGGTTTACAAGTTCCTGCGCCAGATCGGGCACAAAAACCTGATGTTCTACATCCCCGACCGGTATACCGAGGGATACGGTATCTCGATCAAGGGAATCGACCTCGCCGCCCGCAAGGGCGTGGGGCTGATCATCGCCCTCGACTGTGGGATCAAGGCCACGGAAAAGGTCGTCTATGCAAAGTCGAAAGGCGTGGATTTCATCATCTGCGACCATCACCTCCCGGCCGAGGAGATTCCCCGCGCCGTAGCCGTTCTGGACCCCAAGCGGGTCGATTGCTCCTACCCGTTCGACGAACTGTCGGGTTGCGGCGTGGGCTTCAAGCTGGTGCAGGCCTATGCCCAGCGCAACGGGATCCCGTTCGAACAGATCCTGCCGCTGCTGGACCTTCTGGTCGTCTCGATCGCCTCGGACATCGTGCCGCTGGTGGGCGAGAACCGCATCCTGGCCTATTTCGGTCTGAAGAACCTCAACCGCGAGCCGTCGAAGGGGCTGCTGTCGATCATCAAGATCTGCGGTCTGGACAAACACAACATCACCATCGACGACATCGTCTTCAAGATCGGTCCGCGCATCAACGCCGCCGGGCGCATGCGCATGGACGAGAACGACGAGAACGCCTCGCCCTCGGGCGGGCATGCGGCCGTCGAGCTGCTCATCGAGGGCAACGAAAGCGTGGCCGAGGAGTTCGGCAACGTCATCGACTCGTACAACAGCGACCGCAAGTCGATCGACCGCTCCGTCACTCAGGAAGCGCACGACTACATCGAGCGCAACCCCGAGATGAAGACGCTCAAGAGCACGGTGATCTACAACCCGAAATGGATGAAGGGCATCGTGGGGATCGTGGCCTCGCGTCTGATCGAGACCTACTACCGCCCGACGGTGGTACTCACGATGAGCAACGGGTTTGTCACGGGCTCGGCCCGCTCGGTGCCGGGCTTCGACCTCTACCAGGCCGTCGAGTCGTGCTCCGACCTGCTCGAGAATTTCGGCGGCCACATGTATGCTGCCGGGCTCACGATGCGTCCGGAACACGTCGGGGAGTTCACGCGCCGCTTCAACGCCTACGTCGAGGAGAACATCGACCCGCAGATGCTCGTTCCGCAGGTCGATATCGACAGCGAGCTGCTCTTCTCGGACATCACGCCGGCCTTCCGCCGCGACCTGAACCGCTTCCAGCCCTTCGGTCCCGGCAACACGGCTCCGGTCTTCGTGACCTACGGCGTGAGCAACCACGGCGACGCCAAGCTGGTCGGCATGGAGAGCGAGCACCTGCGCATGGATCTCATCCAGCGCCAGAAGCCCAACACGCGAATCCAGGCGATCGCCTTCCAGCAGCCCACCCATTTCGAGTGGGTACGCTCGGGGCGCCCGATCGACGTCTGCTACCAGATCGTCGAGAACCACTACCGCGGCACGGTGACCACCCAGCTGCGCATCAAGGACATCAAACCGGTGCACCACCATAACAGGTAGCACCGCCGCACAAACAGACGGAAGCGGTCCGGGATCTCTCCCGGACCGCTTCGTCATATCACCTGCAGGACACCCGCGCCCTCTACTCGGCGAAGACCACCACCCGGCTGTTGGGCAGGTCGGGCACATAGACCACGCCGTCGGCCACGGTCATGTCAGCCGGGCCCGCGAGCGGCTGCTCAAGCTCAATGACAACGGGCTCCACGGCGCGCGTCGCCAGATCGATGCGCGAGAGACCGGCCGGCGACCAGTTGGTCACGTAGAGCGATTTCCCGTCGCCCGAGAAGGCGATGCCGTCGTACTGCCCGGGAAGCGCGACGAAGGGCTCAGCCACGGGGTTGGACAGGTCGGCAATGCGGTAGATAACGTGCGCGTCGGTCGTCTGCCCGTCGGCAGGGTAGGAGGCGACAAACATCGCCCCGTCACGGATCACCAACCCGTTGGGCCCGGGAATCTCCAGCCACGGCTCGGGAGCGCCGACAGCCGCCGGATCGGAGATGTCGAGGCGGAAGATGCGCCCGGTGTTGGTCACCGAAGCGTAGAGCACGTCGCCGTCGGCCGCCAGGTCATTGACGAAGAGTTCGCCCTCGGGAAAGGAAATCACCTGGGGAGCGGTCCCGGGTTGGTTCAGGTCGTAGACCACCACCTTGTTCACGTCGCAGACGAACAGACGGCCGTCGCGAAGGAACATGCCCTTGGGCGCCGAGAGGTTCCCGTCGGCCGGGATCACCACCTTCGGGGCCTCACCGGCCTTGTAACGGACGATATAGCCCTTGCCTTCGCCGTTGAGCGGGTTAAGCTCTTCGGTCCCGAAGTTGGCGATCAGGACGCCACCCTCATAGGGATAGGTACTCTCGCAGAAACGCAGCCCTTCACCGACCGTCGTCACCGGGGCCTTCGTCGTCTGTTGGCCGCATGCGGCCAGCATCAGAATCGCCGCCGAGGCGGTCGCAAACAACAGTTTCCCTTTCATTCTTTTCACATTTTTAGGGTTTGACAAGATAAGACCCCCGGGCCCCGGGGTCCGATGCTCCGGAGCCTCTACGGCCGCCTCCGGGTCGGGAATCAGAGGCGGATGATCCGCTTCGCATCGTCCGTTTCGGGCAGCGGCGCGGGATGGAAGTCGGAGTAGCCGAGTGCAATGACGCACAGGGGCTCGCAGCCTTCGGGGATCGGCAGGAAGGTGCGCAGGTAGTCGGCCGCCTGCTCGCCCTCGGGATCGTCCTTGCGGCGGGGCCGCCCGCAGACATGCACCCAGCACGAACCCAGCCCTTCGTCCACGGCCGCAAGCTGCAGCACGGTGGCCGAAATGGCGGCGTTTTCACGCCACAGATCGCTCGTCGTCGTGTCGCCGAGCACGACCACGGCTGCCGGCACGCCCTTCCGGAATGCCGACCC
>ULSZ01036665.1_pt1 | contig 33485 bp, 27 predicted proteins | sample 1957151 | NCBI WGS metagenome assembly ULSZ01 (sample SAMEA4835721, study PRJEB28245) | human gut metagenome | biome: gut microbiome; material: fecal sample | place: Denmark | collected 2008
CCACGCTGTTTTCGTGCGCCTCGGAGATCCTGCGTGCCGCGCCCGGATGCCGCATCAGCCTCGCCGCACTCGCCGTCTCGCGCCGCGAGTTGGGCGTCAGGGAGTGATCCCGGCCGGATCGTCTGTCGGTCAGCGCCTTTCGGCCGGGACGGCAAAAAACTCTGCCTGCTCTGTTTTGATATGTCGGCACGAATCGCTACTTTTGACCTCTGAAAGATTCCGATACGATGGCGAAAGATTTTAGACCCTCCTCCCGCAATCGGGAGGCCTATGATGCTTTGACCGAAACGAACGGCAACGTCCCCCCTCAGGCTGTCGAACTGGAGGAGGCGGTGCTGGGTGCCCTGATGCTCGAGAAGGACAGCATCATCACCGTCCAGGAGTTCGTCACCCCCGAAGCGTTCTATACCGAGGAGCACCGTCTGATCTACAAGGCCATCGAGGAGCTGTCGATGGAGCTCAAGCCCATCGACCTCTACACGGTGACCGAGCGGCTGAAGGCCAAGAAGGAGCTGAAGAAGGTGGGCGGCGCGGCCTATCTGGCGCAGCTCACGCAGAAGGTCGGCTCGGCGGCCAACGTGGAGTTCCATGCCAAGATCATTGCCCAGAAATACGTGCAGCGCGAGCTGATCCGTTCGGCTACGGAGATCCAGCGCCGCTCGTACGACGAATCAACCGACGTCACGGACCTGATCGGCTTCGCCGAGGGGGAGATCTTCAAGGTGGCCGAGGGGCACGTCAAGCGGTCGGTGCAGTCGTCGAAGGAGATCCTGGCCCGGGCGCTGATGCAGATCGAGGAGGCCTCGAAGAACACGAGTGCCTTCAACGGCGTGCCGTCGGGCTTCATGGCCCTCGACCGCGTGACGCTCGGCTGGCAGTTGTCGGACCTGATCATCGTTGCGGCGCGTCCCTCGATGGGTAAGACCGCTTTCGTGCTTACGATGGCCCGCAACATGGCCGTGGACCACGAGCAGGGCGTGGCCTTCTTTTCGCTTGAAATGTCGGCCGTGCAGCTGATGATGCGTCTGATCGTGGCCGAGACGGGCCTCCCGGGCAACGACATCAAGTCGGGCCGCCTGACGCCCGAGCAGTGGCGCCACCTCGAGTCGGCCACCAAGCCGCTGGGCTCGGCCCCGCTCTACATCGACGATACGCCGGCGCTGTCGGTCTTCGAGTTCCGCTCGAAGGCCCGGCGTCTGAAGATACACAACGACATCAAGATCATCATCATCGACTACCTCCAGCTGATGACCGGCAACCAGGATACGAAGGGCAACCGCGAGCAGGAGGTGGCCTTCATCTCGCGGACGCTCAAGGCCATTGCCAAGGAACTGAACGTCCCGGTGATCGCCCTTTCGCAGCTGAGCCGCGCCACCGAGATGCGCGGCGGTTCGAAGCGGCCCCAGCTCTCGGACCTCCGCGAGTCGGGCGCCATCGAGCAGGATGCCGACATCGTGGCCTTCATCCACCGTCCCGAGTACTACGGCATCAACCAGGACGAGAACGGCATGCCCACGGCGGGCATGGCCGAGATCATTCTGGCCAAGCACCGTAACGGTGCCGTGTGCGACGTGAACCTGCGTTTCCTCAAGGAGCAGGCGCGCTTCGCCGACATGGACGATTCGATGCTGCCTCCCGGACAGGCCTCCGAGAGCCAGCAGGCCTACGACGACTACGCCAGCGGCTCGAACGGCATGCCTTCGGGCGGTGTCACCCCGGGCTGCTTCCCGGGTGGTCTGGGTTCGGCGACGGGCAGTTCGGAGTTCGACCTGAAGCCGCGTGCGCTCGATGACGAGGCGCCGTTCTGACGCGCGCCGAAGACGATGGACAGCAGGCGGCCGGAGCTGCCTCCGTCGGGACGTCCGACGGGGCCCTGGTGCGCAAGAATAGATAAGAAGAAACCGTTATGTTCGTCCGCACATATGCCGGAGCGGTTGTCGGGATCGACGCCGTCAAGGTGACCGTCGAGGTCAATATCACGGGTGGCGGCCTGGGTCTCTACCTGGTGGGGCTGCCCGACAATGCCGTGAAGGAGAGCGAACAGCGGATCCGTTCCGCCTTCGACAACATCGGGGAGCGGATGTCGGGCCGCAAGACCGTCGTGAGCCTGGCTCCGGCGGATCTCCGCAAGGAGGGCGCGGGCTTCGACCTGCCGATCGCCGTGGGGATCCTCGCGGCGATGGAGCGTGTCCCGACTGAAGCGGTCGATGGGACGCTGTTTGTGGGCGAACTGTCGCTCGACGGGTCGCTGAAGCCCGTGCGCGGCGTGCTTCCGATCGCCGTCTGCGCCCGCGATGCGGGACTGCGGAGGCTGGTTGTCCCGGCGGACAATGCGGCCGAGGCGGCTGTCGTCGAGGGGATCGAGGTTCTCGGTGTCGGGTCGCTCGGGCAGTTGCTCGGGGCACTGCGCGGCGAGACGACGCTCGAGGCGGCACGTCCCGCCGCGGAGGATTCGTCCGATGCGGCAGCGGAGCGTTATGCCGAGGACTTTGCCGACGTCAAGGGCCAGACGTTCGCGAAACGGGCCCTGGAGATTGCTGCGGCCGGCGGGCACAACGTGATCATGATCGGCTCCCCGGGCTCGGGCAAGACGATGCTGGCACGGCGGTTGCCGACGATCCTGCCGCCCCTGACGCGCGAGGAGGCGCTCGAGACGACCAAGATCCATTCCGTGGCCGGCAAGGGCCATGCGGGCGGGTTGATGACGCAGCGCCCCTTCCGGGCCCCGCACCACCTCACCTCGCAGGTGGCCCTGATCGGCGGCGGGCAGTCGCCGCAGCCGGGCGAGGTGTCGCTGGCCCATAACGGGGTGCTTTTCCTCGACGAGCTGCCCGAGTTCGGACGCAGCGTGCTGGAGGTGCTCCGCCAACCACTCGAGGAGAAACGGATCGTCGTCTCGCGCGCACGCTACAGCGTGGCCTATCCGGCCAATTTCATGCTCGTGGCGGCGATGAACCCCTGCCCGTGCGGCTACTACAACCACCCGACGCGCGAGTGCGTCTGCTCGCCGGGGGCGGTCCACCGCTACATGAGCCGCATCTCGGGGCCGCTCATGGACCGTATCGACCTGCATGTGGAGGTGACTCCCGTGCTGCCGAACGAGCTCTCGGACCGGACGCCGGGCGAACCGAGCGCCGCGATCCGCGAACGGGTCGTCCGCGCCCGGGCGGAGCAGGAGGAGCGGTTCCGCGGGGTGGCGGGCGTGCATACGAATGCGATGATGAACAGCGCCCTGCTGAACGAATACTGTCGGCTCGATGCCGCGGCCGCATCCTTGCTGGAGCGGGCCATGGAGCGGCTCTCCCTTTCGGCCCGGGCCTACGATCGCATCCGCAAGGTAGCCCGTACGATCGCCGACCTGGCCGGCCGTGCGGAGGTTGCGGCCCAGGATATTGCCGAGGCGATCAACTACCGGTCGCTCGACCGCGGCAACTGGGGGCGTTGAGTGTGGCCCGTGCCGGGACGGTATGTAGTGAAATAGATGGGAATGAATGGTGCGGGCCGGAAACGGGATGCGACGGTGAACCCTCCCGGTCCGGCCGGAACCGGTAAAATGAAGATACGTGGAATGAAACGCATAATACTTTCGGGCGGCGGTACGGGAGGCCATATCTACCCGGCCGTAGCGGTTGCCGAGGCGCTCAAACGGCGTCTGGGCGATGAGGTCGAGCTCCTCTTCGTGGGGGCCGAGGGAAAGATGGAGATGGAGAAGGTCCCGGCATTGGGCTACCGGATCGTGGGCCTGCCGATTGCGGGACTGCAGCGCCGCCTGGACTGGCACAACCTGGCCGTGCCGTTCAAGGTACTGCGCTCGTTGCACCTGGCGCGGCGGACGATCCGCGACTTCCGGGCCGATGCGGTGGTGGGCTTCGGCGGATATGCCAGCGCCCCGGTGTTGTGGGCGGCCCAGCGTATGGGCGTGCCGACCGTCATCCAGGAGCAGAACTCCTATGCGGGGGTTACGAACAAGATCCTTTCGCGCCGCGCCCGCTGCATCTGCACGGCCTACGAGGGGATGGAACGCTTCTTTCCGGCCGACCGGATCGTGCTGACGGGCAATCCGCTGCGCGGACGTTTCTCGAAACAGGGCGCCGACCGCGCCGAGGCACTGGCCTGTTACGGGTTCACGCCCGACCTCCCGGTGGTGCTCGTGGTGGGCGGGTCGCTCGGCACGCGCTCGCTCAACGAGATGATGAAGGCGTGGATTCTCCGCACGGAGGGCAAGGCCCCCGTGCAGGTGATCTGGCAGACGGGCAAGTACTACGAGCGGGAGATGCAGGCCTTCCTGGCGGCGCACCCCGCGGCGCATGTCTGGCAGGGGGCCTTCATCGACCGCATGGATTACGCCTATGCCGCGGCCGACGTGGTCGTGTCGCGCAGCGGCGCCGGAACGGTCTCGGAGCTCTGTCTGGTAGCCAAACCGGTGGTTTTCGTCCCCTCGCCCAACGTCGCGGAGGACCACCAGACGAAGAATGCCCGGGCGCTCGAGGCGAAGGGGGCAGCCGTGGTGGTGCCCGATGCGGAATGTCGCGAGCGGGCGATGGACCGTGCCGTGGCGCTCCTGCAGGATCGTGAGCAGCTGGCGGCGATGAGCCGCAACCTCGAGGCTCTGGCGCGGCCCGACGCCGCGGAGCGCATCGTGGACGAGATTTTGAAGGTAATGGACCGGTAGCGGCCGGTTGTCGAAACAATACGGATTTATGGAGTTCGAAAATATCTATTTCCTCGGGATCGGCGGCATCGGGATGAGCGCGCTGGCCCGCTATTTCCTCCACGAGGGCAAACGGGTCGCGGGCTATGACCGCACCCCCTCGCACCTGACCGGCGAACTCGAAGCCGAAGGGGCGGAGATCCACTACGAGGACGACGTGCGGCTCATCCCCGCACCGTTCCTCGATCCGAAGAGCACGATGGTGGTCTATACGCCGGCCGTGCCGCACGACCACGGCGAACTGTGCTACTTCCGCGACCGCGGCTTCACGGTCGAGAAGCGTTCGCAGATGCTCGGCCACCTGGCTGCCGGCAAATACGTGATGGCCGTGGCCGGCACGCACGGCAAGACCACGACCTCTACGCTGGTCACATGGCTCAACCGGGCCCTGACCGGAGGCGGTTCGGCTTTTCTGGGGGGCATCTCGAAGAATTTCGGGGGCAACCTCGTGCTGGGCGACGGACCGAGGCTGGCGGTAGAGGCCGACGAGTTCGACCGTTCGTTCCTGCGTCTCTATCCGGATGTGGCGGTGGTGACGTCGGCCGATGCCGATCACCTCGACATCTACGGCACGCACGAGGCTGTCCGGGAGGCCTTTTCGCAGTTCATCGGGCAGATCCGGCCGGGTGGCGCGCTGATCATCAAACAGGGGCTCGACCTGAAGATCGACAATCCCGGAATCACGGTCTACCGCTACTCGTACGACGAGCCGTGCGACTTCTACGCCCGTCGTGCGACGCTCATCGGCGGCGGTCACTACTGCTACGACCTGGTGACGCCGTCGGGTGTCATCGAGGGGTGCACGCTCGGGGTTCCCGGGTGGGTGAACATCGAGAATGCCGTGGCGGCCGTCGCCTCGGCGTGGTGCGCGGCAAAGGCCGAGGGAAGCGAACTCGACGCCGGCCGTGTGCGCGAGGCGCTGGCCTCGTTCTCGGGTGTGAAGCGCCGGTTCGACTTCTATGTCAATACCCCGAAGCAGGTCTATATGGACGACTATGCGCACCACCCGCGCGAACTGGCCGCCACGCTCACCTCCGTGCGGCGCATGTTCCCCGGACGGCGGATCACGGCGCTCTTCCAGCCGCACCTCTATACGCGGACGCGCGATCTCTACCGGGAGTTCGCCGAGGCGTTGTCGCACGCCGACGAGGTGGTGCTGCTGCCGATCTATCCGGCCCGCGAGGAGCCGATCGAAGGGGTGACCTCCTCGCTGATCGCCGGCTTGGTTACCGTGCCCTGCCGGATCGTCGATCGCGAAGATCTGGCCGAAACCGTCGCCGGGATGGATACCGACGTGGTGATCTCGTTCGGAGCCGGAAACATCGATGCCTGCTGTGATGCGCTGGCCGAACGGCTGCGCGCCAAAAGTTGAAAGGGGGCCATGCGCTGAAAAGGACAGGATGCCGTGAACCGCACGCTCAAATATACGCTGCTGTCGCTCCTCTGGGGTGCCGTTGCCGTCTACATCATCTGGGCGGCGGCTTCGGCGCGCCGTGCCCGGTCGGAACGCAAGGTCGGGCGGGTCGATATCGAGGTGGTGGACAGTACCGCGCAGGGGCATCTGGTTTCGGTCGGAATGGTGCGCCGCTGGATCTCCGAGAGTGGAATCTCTACGGTCGGCACGGCTGTTGATGCGGTCGATCTGGCGGGTATCGAACGGCTGATCGCCCGTAACGGGTTTGTGGACCGGGCCGTGGTTTACGTCTCCTACGACGGGACACTCCACATCTCCATCAGCCAGCGCAAGCCGCTTGTGCGCCTGCTGACCGACGGGTTGAACGCCTATGCCACGGCCGAGGGGGTGGTTTTCGCTGCACCGCGCGCCTCGTCGCTCTATGTGCCCGTGGTCACCGGCTCCTACCGGCCGCCCTTCCCGGCCTCCTATTCGGGCGACGTGCGGGAGTGGATCGACGAACGGAAACGGGAGATCGACGGGCGGATTGCCGAGCTCGAGCGTGAGAAGTACCCCTTCTACAGCCGCGAACTGCAGAATGACCGCGATCTGGCAGCTCTGCGGCGGATGCGGATCAAACGCCGCTGGTGGAAGATGGAGAGTTCGTCCGATTTCGACGCCCGGGTCGAGGAGCTGCGTGAAAAAAAGGCCGGTCTGCGCCGCCTTTACCGCTATCGGGCACGGGTCATCGAACAGGAGATCGAGCGGATCGCCCGCCAGCAGGAGAAGGAGCGCGAGCGGCAAAAAAAATTGGAAAAAAGCTACGAAGATTTCATGAAACTCCTTACCTTTGTACAACTTGTCGAGGAGGATGATTTCTGGAGGTCGGAGGTGGTGCAGATCACCGCGCGTACAGCCTCGAGCGGTGCTCTGGAACTGGAACTTACACCCCGCAGCGGCCGCTTTGCGATCCTCTTCGGACGTCCGGAGGATGCCGAGCGCAAGTTCGACAAACTGCTGCGGTTTTACCGCAGCGGACTTTCGTCGGTCGGGTGGAACGCCTACCGCACCGTGGATGTCAGATACAGGAATCAGGTGGTTTGCAAGAAATAAAAGGATTGTATCGTGGAAAGAAAAAATTATACCGTTGCCATTGACCTTGGCTCTTCGTCAGTCGTCGTCGCCGTCGGTGAGAAGACGGCGGAGGGGTTGCTCGATGTCGTATGTGCCGTTTCGAAACCCGTCGAGGGGGTTCATGCCGGCAAGATCGAGAACATCGAGCTGGTGAGCCGTGCGGTCAGCGATGCCGTCGCCGAGGCAGAGGAGCAGTGCGGCATCCACATCACGGAGGCCTATGCAGGTATCTCCGGCGACTTCGTCCGCTGCGCCCGGCATACGGATCATGTCTTCGTCTACGATCCGCAGAACGGCGTCAATCGCAAGGATGTCGATGCGCTCTTCGACCGCATGCGCAACGTGCAGGCTCCCGACGACGAGTCGATCATGGAGCGCGTGCCCCAGAACTACGTCGTGGACGACAACCAGGAGGTGCAGAACCCCGTGGGGTCGTTCGGCAAGAAACTCTCCTCGACGTTCAACTTCATTCTCTGCCTCAAGACCCCGATGCAGCGGCTTGAAATGGCTCTCAAGCGACTCGGTATCAAGATGCTGGGCGTCGTGCCCGATGCCCTGGCGGCTCCCGAGTCGGTGCTGACGCCCGACGAGAAGGAGGAGGGTGTGGCCGTGGTGGACCTCGGCGGCGGCGTGACGGACGTGGCGGTCTACTACCGCAACGTGGTACGCTACATCGCCTCGATCCCGATGGGCGCCTCGGCTATCAACCGCGACATCCGGACGATGAGCGTTCCTGAAAAGCACGTCGAGAGCCTCAAGCAGAAATACGGTTCGGCCGTGGCCGAACTGGCTTCGGACGACAAACTCATCCGCGTCAATGGCCGCACGGCCCGCGAGGCGAAGGACATCTTGTTGCGCAACCTCGCCACGGTGATCGAGGCGCGGGCCACGGATATCGTGGAGTTCGTGCAGCAGGAGATCCGCGATTCGGGATTCTCGGGCAAACTCGCCTACGGCATCGTTCTGACGGGCGGGTCGGCCAAACTGAAGGACCTCGATGAACTGTTCCGCCGCCTGACGGGTATGGACGTGCGGGTAGCCCTGCCCGAGGCGGGGCTCACCGAGGTGTCGAAGGCCCGGGTGGCCGATCCGGCCTATGCAACCGTCGTCGGCATCCTGCTCAAGGGCGCCGAGCAGGGCGGCTGCTCTTTCGTGGAGCGTCCGGCGGCATCCGTGACCACCACGACGGTGCCCCATTCGGTGCCGGCCGCCGAGCCGCACCGTCCGGGTGCTGCCGTACCCCGGCAGCCGGGAACGCCGACTGCACCGCGCTTCGGCACTCCCTCCGTGCCGCATCCCGTGCCGCCGCGTCCGGTGCACGAGCCGACGCCTGTCGAGCCTGCGCCGCAGCCGGCCGACGTGGAGTCGTTCGAGGAGCCGAAACCCGCAACTCCTGTGGCGGAACCCCGCCGCAAGCGTGACTGGGGCTCGATCTTCCAGAAGGCGATCGACAAGATCAACGGCAGTTTTACACACGCCGAGGACGAGGAAATTTAGCCGACAGCCGGCGATCCGTGCCCCGTTCAGGCGGGACCGGCTTGCGAAGCGTCGGAACGGCCGCGGAGAGGCAACCGCCATACGACGGGCCGGAGTCCCGATATGCCGCCGGAGCCCGATAGGTGCGGTTGGCGCGAGAGAAAAATAACAGAGAAAAGGAAAACAAGCGATATGACAGACGATTTGATATCGGAGATCAAGGCCCCGCGGGCAGAGGGTTCGATCATCATGGTGGTGGGTGTCGGCGGTGCCGGCGGCAATGCCGTGAACCACATGTGGAACCTCGGAATCCGGGGCGTTACGTTCATGGTCTGCAACACCGACCAGCAGGCGCTGGACAAGAGCCCCGTCGAGCAGAAGATCCGCCTCGGCGCCGAGGGCCTCGGTGCGGGCAACGATCCCGAGAACGGCCGCCGTGCTGCCGTGGAGACGCTTCCCGAAATCCGGCAGCGCCTCGAGGAGGCCGGTACGAAGATGATCTTCATCACGGCCGGTATGGGCGGCGGTACGGGAACGGGCGCCTCGCCCGTGATCGCGAAGCTGGCCAAGGAGATGGGATTGCTGACCGTGGCCATCGTCACCTCGCCGCTCGCCGTCGAGGGCAAGATCCGCTACGAGCAGGCCTACCGCGGCATCGAGGAGTTGCGGCAGAATGTCGATTCGCTGCTGATCATCAACAACGAGAACATCCTCGAGATCTACGGCCGCCTCTCGCTCAAGCAGGCCTTCGGCAAGGCCGACGACATCCTGGCCTCGGCCGCCAAGGGCATCGCCGAGATCATCACCGTCGAGAGCGATCTGGTGAACGTCGATTTCGCCGATGTCTCGAAGGTGATGCACGACAGCGGCCGCGCCCACATGGCCGTTGCTACGGCCGAGGGGGACAACCGTGCCGAAGCCGTGGCCGAGGCGTCGCTGCGTTCTCCGCTGCTCGACCACAACCTCATCTCGGGAGCGAAGAACATCCTGCTGAACATCTCCGTGTCGGACGCCGATTCGCTTATGTACGAGGAGGTTGTGCGCATCCTGGAGTACATCCAGACACATGCCAGCGTGCAGGATGACCGGGGGGGGGTGCACAACGCCAACATCATCTGGGGTACGAGCGAGAAGCCGCAGTTGGGCAACGCCATCGAGCTGGTGGTGGTGGCTACCGGCTTCGAGGGCGACGAGGAGGAGCATGGCATGCACCCGCTGGTCCCGCCCGTGCGGCAGCCGGATCCCGCTCCGCAGGAGCCGGCCACTCCGGTGCTCGAACCGATCAAGCCCGTGCAGCCCCGTCCTGCACAGCGCCCCATCGAGCAGGTGATGCTCGGGGCCAAATCCACGCGTTACAGCAACATCGAGGCCCTGCTGGCCAAACCGGCCTACCAGACCCGCAACTCGAAGTTCATCGTTCAGGCTACGGGTGGGCGCAAAGAGGTGCTGCGCGACGATGCCGGCAGCGGCTCGCAGCATCAGAAGGACGAGCCGAAGGGCGGCTCGCTGTTCGACTAACCAATACTTTGCAGTTTGGAAGATACCGCTTCGTGGATCGTTTTCAACGGCTTTGAGCCGCGTCTTGCCGTGCTGTGCGCGGTGACCCTCTGCCTGTTGTGTGTTTCGGCGCTCGTGTCGGGGGCCGAAACCTCGTTTTTCTCCCTTTCTCACAACGATGTCAATCGGCTCAAGAGCAGACGGAGCGCTTCGGCCGCCGCCGTGCTGCGCCTGCTGGGGGACGTGGATCTGTTGCTGGCTACCATTCTGGTCATCAACAACCTCGTGAACATCTGCATCGTCATCCTCACGGCCCACATCATCGATTCGGTCTTCACGTTCCTCCGTTTCGAATTCCTCTTCAAGACCGTGCTGGTGACCTTCCTGCTTCTGCTCTTCGGCGAGATCCTCCCGAAGGTGCTCGCTCAGACCATGCCGATGCGTTTCGCTTCGATGGTGGCACAGCCGCTGCTGGTCCTGCGCTGGATCTTCTACCCGCTTTCCTACCTGCTGGTCCGTGCGACCAGCCGCATCAGCGAGAAGGCCGTGCACAAGAGCGAAATATCGCTCGACGAGCTGGCCGATGCCGTAGACATGACGCAGAGTTCGAGTCCCGAGGAGCATGTGATGCTGTCGGGTATCGTCAATTTTGTCAATACCGAGGTGCAGGAGATCATGAAGCCCCGTGTGGACATGACGGCACTCGACGCTACGGCCGATTATGAGACAGTCAAGCGGACGATCATCGGGTCGGGTTTCTCGCGGATTCCCGTCTACGAGGAGGATATGGACCACATCCGCGGCACGCTTTATGTCAAGGACCTGCTGCCCTACATCAACAACGGCGCCGACTTCGCCTGGCAGCAGTTGGTCCGCAAACCCTATTTCGTTCCCGAGCACAAGAAGATCAACGACCTGCTGGCCGACTTCCAGTCAAACAAGATACACATGGCTATCGTCGTCGATGAGTATGGCTCGACGCTCGGACTCGTCTCGCTCGAGGACATCATCGAGGAGATCGTCGGCGAGATCTCGGACGAGAGCGACAACGACGAATCCTTTTATACGCGTCTTGATGCCAAGAGCTATCTTTTCGACGGCAAGACCCACCTGGGCGATTTCGAGCGGGTCCTCGAGCTCGACGAGGATACCTTTGCCGATGTCAGGGGCGAGGCCGAGACGCTCGCGGGGCTGATGCTCGAACTCAAGCGCGACTTCCCGCGCAAGGGCGACACCTTCACGTCGCACGATATCCGTTTCACGGTGCAGGAGGTCGAAGGCCACCGGATCGACAAGATCCGGGTCGATGTGCCATGAAACGCCTGCTGACCGGGCCGCTCCTCGATGCCGGGGAGACCGGGCCGTGGGTGACAGCCGCCGAACTGACCGCCGCCGCTACTTTCGGCTCGGCGCGCCGCCGGGCCGAGTACCTCACCTGGCGGACGATGGTCCGACGGGAACTGGGACGCTGCGTGGAGATCACCTATGACGCTGCAGGCGCCCCCTGTCTGGCGGACGGTTCCGCCTTTCTCTCCGTTTCACACTGTCCGCAGCGGGTTGCCGTCTGCATCTCCGACGCTCCGTGTGCCGTCGATGTCGAGTCCGAGGAGCGCGACTTCGGGCGTGTTGCCGACCGTTACATGACCTCTTCCGAGCGGGCGCTCTCTGCCGAACCCTGGTGGCCTGCGGCCGCGTGGTGTGCCAAGGAGACCCTTTACAAATATGCCCGGCGGCGCGAACTGGACCTCCTGCGCGACCTGCGCGTCCTGTCGCTGGATGCGGAGGCGGGGCGGATCGTGGGCTCGATTGCGGGCGGGGCACCGCTCAGTCTTTCGATGCGCCGCGAGGAGGGTTGCATGCTGGTCTGTATCTTATGAATCCCGAGATCAAAATCGCCGAACCGCAGCTTTCCGGTGCGGCCTTGCCGGTAGAGACGCCCGATCTTCTTGCCCGCGAAGAGGAGGTCTTTGGCCGTGCCTTCCGGGGTGGTGACATCTCGGGACTTGCCTGCGACCATCTTGCCGTCACGGGTTGCAGTTTCACCGGATGTCGCCTCTCCGGGGTGGTGTGGCGGCATGCCCATCTGGCCGATGTCGTTTTCCGCAACTGCGACCTCTCGGTGGCCGATCTTACCGGTGCCGGCCTTTTTCGTGTCCGTTTCATCGACTGCCGTCTCTCGGGAGCTTTGCTCTCCGAGGCGTCGCTGCAGCATGTTGCGGCGGAGCGCTGCCGTGCGGAGTATGCCGGTTTTGCGCAGTCGCGCATGCGGCACGTGCGCTTCGCCGGCTGCGACCTCTCCGGCGGAGCCTTTGCGGAGTGTCGTTTCGAGCAGGTCGCCTTTTCCGAATGCCGCCTTGCCGGTGCGGAGTTCTTCGGAACCCGACTGCGTGGTATCTCTTTGGCCGATTCGGATATTCGCGGCATCCGAATCCGAGAGATTTCATCTGTAGAGCTGAATGGGTTGAAGGTTAATGCTTTGCAGGCCTGTGATCTGGTCCGTCTTCTGGGAATTGAGATCGAAGATCAATGAGATACTCAAAAAATTTACATATTTACTAAATTTTCTGAATAATATATTTGGAGAATTCCTTACGCCATTCTATCTTTGCACCCGTCTTAGATGATAAGATTTTTTAATAACTATTTAAAAGGTTCAATTGAGATGAAAGCAAAGATCAACGAGTGGGTACGCACCGCTCTGATTATGTTGGGTGAGAGCATTAAGCTGAGCGAGATGTAATTCTCCCCTTTATTCCGAAAACGAATACCGAAACTTCATATCAAATGAAAAGCCCGCTCCATGCATGGAGCGGGCTTTTCGTTTCGTTGCCTCGGAACTTATTTCAGTCCGAGCTTCTTGGCGATCTCCTTCGGAATGGCATTCTTGTTTACCATGAGCGACGTGGTCTTGTAGGCCACGAAAGGTTTCGAGAAGTACCAGAATCCGTCGTAGGGCGCTACCGTGTTCCACGAGTTCTGCACCTTGTAGTAGGGGGTCCCGTTCTGATCCTTGGCTACGCCCATGATCAACATGCCGTGGTCGTCGGTCGTCTCCCAGTTGTCGAACGAAGTCTGGCGCATCTCCTGCGTGATCGTGCGCTCCTTGCCCGGTTTGTCGAACTTGTAGAGAGCAGCCTCCTTCTCCTGTTCGGTGAGCTTGCCCCAGCGCTCGGCCTCCGTGCCGCTCATGCCTTCGAGGTCGGCTTCGGGAATGACGCCGATACCCTTGGTGCGGCTGAAGCCCTTCTCGCTCACGTCCGTGCCCCAGGCCACCGTGTAGCCGTTTTCGAGGGCGTTGTCCACGATCTGCATCATCTCCTCGAGAGGTACGTTGTATACCTCGGCCCACATCCAGTTGTCGGGCACTTCGATGATGAAGCGTGAGTAGAAGGGGTGGTGCGTGAACGACGAGACGTCCACGTAGTTGTCCATCGAGATCGGCAGCGAGGCGGCGAAGCTCTCGGGGGTATACTCCTTGCCCTCGTAGGTAAAGGTCTCGGGCAGGACACCGAAATACTCGTCAAGAATGGCGTTGAAGCCGCGCTTCCAGGCCGTCGAGAGAGGCTTGTTGCCCGCTGCGCGGATCACGGCGTCGAGGTACGATTTCAGCACCTCCGAGATCTCGTGGAAGTCGGGTTTTGCGGTTCCGTAGTTCAGACCCGGGTAAACCTCGAACGGCACGATGCCGTGCTCGCGGATCCCTTCGGTCACGTCGTGGGCGGCACCGCCCTCGGCGAAGTTCAGCGTTCCGTGCATGCGCACGTATTTTTCGGCCTTGTCCATGAACGAGTGGCGCACGATCCACATCTCCGAGAGGTGCATCGGCTCACCTCCGGCCTTGATGATCTCGCTCTCGAGGAACGAGAGGGTCGAGAAGCACCAGCAGGTGCCGCTGCGGCTCTGGTCCTTGACCGGTGTGGTCTCGATCACCTTCACGTCGGTGAACTGGTAGCCCGGTGCGGAGTCGTTGTTGGTGTCGGTCTGTGCCGCTGCCGTGAGAGCGAGGCAGAACGCGACGGCGGAAAGCATCAGTCTTTTCATAGGCGTTGATCGTTTGGTGGGTTAGTGTTTATTTTTTCGAATTCGATACGATTTTCATACACTCTTCGAGCGTCAGCTCCTCGGGCTTCGTACCGCGCGGGATGCGGTAGTTTTTGCCCTTGTAGGCGATGTAGGCGCCGTAGCGGCCGTTTTTGACGAGCATGTCGGGATCCTCTTCGAAGCTCCGCAGCGGGGTGTTGGCCGCAGCCGCAGCCGCCTTGTGGGCCTCGATCAGTTCCACGGCGCGTTCGTAGGTGATCGTGTAGGGGTCGTCGCTCTTGGCCAGCGAGGCGAACGATTTGCCGTAGCGCACGTAGGGGCCGTACTTGCCGATGCCGACGCTGAGCGTCTCGCCGTCGAGTTTGCCCAGGTCGCGCGGCAGGGCGAAGAGTTCGAGCGCCTCGTCGAGCGTGATCGACTCGATGAGCTGTCCCTTCTTGAGCGAGGCGAAGCGGCTCTTCTCGCCCGGGTTGCCCTCGATCTCGACCATCGGGCCGTAGCGGCCGATGCGAGCCTTGACGACATGTCCCGTTGCGGGATCGTTGCCCAGGATGCGTACTTCGCGCGTCTTGGCCGGCTGCGTGGCAATAGCCGAATCGACCATTTTGTGGAACGGGCCGTAGAAGTCGTCGATCATCTTTTCCCAGGTGATGTCCCCCTCGGCGATGCGGTCGAACTCCTTCTCGACATTGGCCGTGAAGTTGTAGTCGATGATCGGTCCGAACTGGGCCTCGAGGTAGTCGTTCACTACCATGCCGATGTCGGTGGGCGAGAGCCGGTTCTTCTCCTTGCCGCTGTTTTCCGTGAGGGTCTTGTCCGCAATCCGGTCGCCCGAGAGTGTCAGCTGCAGGTAGGAGCGCTTCTGTCCCTCCTTGCTCTGCTTGACCACGTAGCCGCGGTTGATGATCGTCGTGATGGTCGGGGCGTAGGTCGAAGGACGGCCGATGCCGAGTTCCTCGAGCCGCTTGACGAGCGAAGCCTCGTTGTAGCGGGCCGGCGGGGTCGTAAAGCGCTCCGTGGCCGTGATCTGCGCCGCAAGCACGCGGTCGCCGGCCGTGAGCTTGGGCAGCAGCCCCTCGCCGCTCTCGGCGCTCTGGTCGTCGTCGGTCGATTCGGAGTAGAGGCGCAGGAATCCGTCGAAGCGGATCACCTCGCCCTGGGCCACGAACTGATGTTCCGAGCCGCTCATGTCGATGGTGATCGTCGTGCGGTCCAGTTCGGCGCAGACCATCTGCGAGGCGACCGTCCGTTTCCAGATCAGGTCGTAGAGTTTCTTCTCGGCCGGGGTGCCCTCGATCGACTGGCGGTCGATGTACGAGGGACGAATGGCTTCGTGGGCCTCCTGTGCGCCTTTGGTCTTGGTCTTGTAGTTGTGCCACGACGAATACTTCTCGCCGTAGAGCTTGATGATCTCCTCCTTGCACTGCGCAAGGGCCTGCTGCGAGAGGTTCACCGAGTCGGTACGCATGTAGGTGATCAATCCCTGTTCGTAGAGGTGCTGGGCCACGGACATCGTCTGCGATACGGACATGCCCAGTTTGCGACCTGCCTCCTGCTGGAGCGTCGAGGTGGTGAACGGCGGTGCGGGGTAGCGCTGGGCCGGCTTCTCCTCGGACTTGACGACCGTGAAGGTGGCGCCGATGCACTGTGCGAGGAATTCGCGGGCCTGCTGCTCGGTCTCGAAGCGTGTCGGCAGCTCGGCCTTGAAGAGCGTCTTCTCCGCATCACCGGCGGCATGGAACTGTGCAACGACCCGGAAGTAGGGCGCCGAGCGGAAGGCGATGATCTCACGCTCGCGCTCGACAATCAGCCGCACGGCGACCGACTGCACACGCCCGGCCGAGAGTGCGGGCCGGACCTTTTTCCACAGCACGGGCGAGAGTTCGAAGCCGACCAGACGGTCGAGGATGCGGCGCGCCTGCTGGGCGTTCACGAGGTTCATGTTCACCGTACGGGGGTTCTCGATGGCCTCGAGGATCGCACGCTTGGTGATTTCGTGGAAGACGATGCGTTTCGTCTGATCGACCGGGAGACCCAACACTTCGGTCAGGTGCCATGCGATGGCCTCTCCTTCGCGGTCTTCATCGGATGCGAGCCATACGGTTTTCGTCTTCGCGAGTTTGGTGAGTTCATCGACGACCTTCTTCTTGTCTCCCGGAATCTCGTAGACGGGCTTGAACCCTTCGTTGATGTTGATTCCGAGGTCTTTTTTCGAGAGGTCGCGGATGTGTCCGAAACTCGATTTGACGATATAATCCGAGCCGAGGAACTTTTCGATGGTCTTGGCCTTGGCAGGGGACTCGACGATGACTAAATTTTCCTGCATTGCTTTTTTTGATGGCTTTTTCAGAAATGCGAAAACCTAAGTATCTGCACACTTAGGTTCCGCACAAGGGTTTATCGTTTGCTTATTTGATCATGTTGTATGAGATCGTAAAGCGGATCGGGGCATTGTTCTCCGGTGAGAGTGTCCCGCCCGAATCGCTTGTCGGCATGCCTTGAACCTCACCGAACGAGTTCGTATAGAGGCTGTAGGCCTCCGGGCCGAGGTAGACCGTACGGTTCTTGACGTTGTCCATGTCGATCTCGCGTCCCTCGGCCTTCGCGGCGTCGCGCTCTTCGACATAGCTGTTCCAGAGACTCTGCATGTAGGCCGTGATATTCATCACGTAGCATCCGCGGCTGCGGTTGATCTTGCCGTAATAGTCCAGTTCGGTCTCGTACTGCTGCTCGTAGGTATAGTAGTAGTCGGCGATCGGGGTGAGCTTCTTGTAGTTCGTATACATGCCCAACCGTTCGGGAGCTGCCGACATCTGCTCGACCAGGCGGCTGAGGTTGCCGCTGCCCGATCCGATGTTCTCCCAATCGTACTCGCTGTCGTTGAAGTAGAGCGACATGGTGACCTGACTGAAGGCCAGCGTACGGAAATCCTTGTTGTTGCGTTCGTTCTCGGCCTCGATCTCGGCGTCGAGCGTCTCGAAGAACTCCCGGGTGAAGGTCATCTCGCTGATGACACCGCCCAGGCCCTCGACATGGATCCGCGAATGGAGCGGACGGTTCTCGTTCGTCTCGCGGGCATCGTCGATGTTGATCTTCGTGGCTGCCGTGGCCTCCTCGTAGTTGTGCGTGACCGTATTGACCGAAACGTTTCCGAATCCGTTGTTGCTGGTCGTTTCATAGAAGTAGTAGACCATTCCGACCGTATCCTGAATCAGCGAGGGGTCCTCCTTGACGCGGGTTCGGCCGTAGATGGCCAGTCCCGAGGTCTCGAGTTTCGTCCCGAAGACCGTGCCTTTGCCGTACTCCGAGATCATCTGATCGGGATCCGGGGCTATGTAGAGGCCGCGGAACTGCTCGACCCACTGCTCGACGCTGTCCACGCTGTAGATCGAGTAGTCGTTCTCATAAGGGAAATCGTCGCCGTCGAATGCCTTCTGGAGCATCAGGTGGCGGACATACTGCTTGCCCTCCTCGGTCGGGGTGAGCGTCACGTAGGTGGCTGCCGGTCCTTCGCCCTCCTTCTCGCCGCCGAGCGTGAAGCGGAAGAGCGGTTTCTGCGGATCATAGACACCCGCCTTCACGGGGTCGAATCCGATGTAGAAGGTCGTATCCTCCTCGGCCTCCTTCAGGTAGTCGTTGCTCAGGATCTCGTAGACGGCGAAGTGCTGCGTGGTGAGCGTGTCCACTCCGTATTTCTCGACCGTGAGCAACAGCAGCGCCGAGTCGAAGATCGGGTTTTCGCCGAAGTAGCCCTCGGGCACCGAGTAGTAGTTGATCATCTGCGAAAGGAACCCCGCCGTGCGGCGTCCGATCGTGTCGTTGAGCTGCTCTCCGAAGTATCCGTAGGAGATGTTCGACGAGATGATCGAATCGGTCTGGTAGAGGCGTGTTTCGACGTACTGTTTCGGGTTGAGCTCGTCGATCCGGGGGATCGTGACGTATCCGGCGTACATCTGCTGGTTGTCCGGAACGAGGTTCGACCCCAGCGTGTCATCGACGGACGTGCAGCCCGGGAGCATCGACGTGCCGACGACGGCGAGCGCCGCGGCGGAGAGCAACAGCCGGCGAATGTTATTGAATCGCTTCATAGAATCGGTTGTAATTATCGAAAAAGTCCTCCGCGTCGGGCGACTGGTATTCGAGCATCGGTTTCCCGCTTTCACGGACGATCTCCAGCACCCGGGGATCTACCTCCGCGGATGCCGCAACCACGCCGTCGGCATACTCCATAACGAAGCGGCAGAGATTTTCGTATGACGGGTCTGCGATTATTCCGAGATTTTTGTCCTTGACCCCCTCACCGGCGATCTTGTCGGCGAATCCGGGGTCGAGCGATCCGGGGAATCCGTCGCCGTAGAGCGAGACGACGATCTTCACGTCGCGGAAGATCGGGTCGTCGGCGAAGACGTGTTTCAGGTAGACCGGCACCACGGACGAGAACCACCCGTGGCAATGTACGATCGACGGGGTCCAGCGCAGCTTCTTGACCGTCTCCAGCACGCCGCGGGCGAAGAAGATCGACCGTTCGTCGTTGTCGGCGAAGTAGTTCCCTTCGGCATCGGTCAGCACGGCCTTGCGCGAGAAGTAGTCGTCGTTGTCGATGAAGTAGATCTGTACGCGGGCCGAGGGGATCGAGGCCACCTTGATGATAAGCTGGTGGTCGTTGTCGTCGATGATGAGGTTCATGCCCGAGAGGCGGATCACTTCGTGCAGTTGGTGCCTGCGCTCGTTGATGCAGCCGTAGCGCGGCATGAAGGTCCGGATCTCGTTGCCGCGCTCCTGCATCGCCTGCGTCAGCGCACGGCACAGCCGGGAGTTCTCCGTTTCGGGCAGATAGGGAGTGATCTCCTGGCAAACGTACAGAATCTTGCTGGCCATGTTTCGTCTATTTTTTTAAGCGCTTATTTTGCAAAGATACGAAAAATTTCTTAAAGAATGAGCATTGCGTCGCCGTAAGTGCCGAAGCGGTACTTCTCTTCGCGGGCGATCTTGTAGGCGTTCATCACCGTCTCGTAGCCGCCGAATGCCGCCACCATCATCAGTTGCGTGGAGTAAGGCAGGTGGAAGTTGGTAACCATGGCGTCGGCGACCGTGAAGTCGTAGGGGGCGAAGATGAACTTGTTGGTCCACCCCTCCATGGGCTTGATCATGCCGTTGGTCGATACGGCCGTCTCGAGCGTGCGCATCACCGTGGTGCCGATGGCCGCCACCTTGCGGCCCTCGCGTTTGGCCCGGTTTACCGCCTCGGCGGCCTCGTCCGTAACGAAGAACTGCTCGGAGTCCATCTTGTGCTTCGAGAGATCCTCGACATCGACCGTACGGAAGTTGCCCAGTCCGACATGCAGCGTGATGAAGGCCGAGTCGATGCCCTTGATCTCCATGCGCTTCATCAGGTGCTTCGAGAAGTGCATGCCGGCCGTCGGGGCGGCCACGGCGCCCTCGTGGCGGGCGAAGATGGTTTGGTAACGTTCGGCGTCCTCGGGCTCCACCTTTTCGCGTACCCATTTGGGCAGGGGGGTCTCGCCGAGGCTGAAGAGCGCCTGTTTGAACTCCTCGTAGGAGCCGTCGAAGAGGAAGCGGAGCGTACGTCCGCGCGAAGTGGTGTTGTCGATCACCTCGGCCACGAGCAGGTCGTCGTCGCCGAAGTAGAGCTTGTTGCCGATGCGGATCTTGCGGGCGGGGTCCACCAATACGTCCCACAGGCGCAGCTCGCGGTTGAGCTCGCGCAGCAGGAAGATCTCGATCTCGGCCCCGGTCTTCTCCTTGTTGCCGTACAGACGTGCGGGGAAGACCTTGGTATCGTTGAATACGAAGAGGTCCTTTTCGTCGAAGTACTCGATGATGTCCTTGAAGATGCGGTGCTCGATGGTGCCCTTGGCCCGATTGATCACCATCAGACGCGATTCATCGCGGTTCTCGGCCGGATACCGGGCCAGCATGTCGGGCGAGAACTCGTAGCCGTATTGCGATAATTTCATAGTTTGACGCTCTTTTTACGTTCTGAAAATGAGACAGATTATTTTCTATACGCAAAAAAAGCTATTTTGTTTCAGAATTTTGCAGATTTTTGAGAAAATCCTCCAGATCCCAGGCATTGGCCAGCGTGAAACCGCCGCTGCGGGTTCTGCGCAGCGAGGTGAGGTGGGCGCCGCTGTCGAGCGCCTCGCCGATCTCGCGGGCCAGCGAACGGATGTAGGTCCCCTTGCTGCACCGCACGCGGATCCGGATCCGGGGCAGGTCGCATTCGAGCAGCTCCATCTCGTAGATCGTGATCCGGGCCTTGCGCAGCTCGACCTCCTCGCCCGCGCGGGCCAGTTCGTAGGCGCGCGTTCCTTCGATCTTCTTGGCCGAGTAAACGGGCGGCTCCTGCAACCGTTCGCCGGTGAGCGACCGGAGGGCCTCCTCGACGGCCTCGCGCGTGATGTGCTCCCAGGGATAGGTGGCGTCGATCTCGTGTTCGAGGTCGTAACTCGGGGTCGTGGCGCCGAGCATCACGTCGGCCACATACTCCTTCTCTTCGGCCTGCAGCGCGTCGGCCATCTTCGTGGCACGGCCGATGCAGACGAGCAGGATGCCCGTCGCCAGCGGGTCGAGTGTTCCGGCATGTCCCACCTTGATGCGGCGGTATCCGAGTTTGCGGAGGGTGAACTTGACCTTGCGGACCACGTCGGCCGAGGTCCAGCGCAGGGGCTTGTCCACCACGGCGATGTACCCCTCCTCGAAGTTGATGCCGTGCAGGTCGTGTGCGTCGGATGTCAGCATATGTAGCTCAGAATGGAGATGATGCCGGCCAGGGCGCAGTAGACGGCGAACCAGATCAGGCGGCCCCGTTTGACGATTTCGATCATGAAGCGGCAGGCCAGGCATCCCGTGATGAACGAGGCGAGGAATCCGGCTACGAGCGGCCCGGTGGCGACGCTGGCCGTCAGCTCGCCGGCGGCGGCCTCGAGCAGCGTTTCGCCGAGGATTGGCGCGAGGACCATGAGGAACGAGAACTGGGCTACGGCCGTCTTCTTGTTGCCGAGCAGCAGACCGGTGGCGATGGTCGAACCCGAACGCGAGAGTCCGGGCATGGCGGCACACGCCTGCGCCAGGCCGATGATGAAGGCGTCGCGGTAGGAGATCGTCTCCCGCTGCCGCGGCCTGGCATAATAGGCGAAGGCCAGCAGGGCGGCCGTCAGCAGCAGCATGGCGCCTACGAAGGCGAGGATCCAGGGGGCGTCGAGCAGGGCGTTGATCTGCTCCTTGAACAGAAAACCGACGATGCCGATCGGGATCATCGAGACGATGATCTTGAGGATGTAGGCATGCTCCTCGTTGAAACGGCGCGAGAAGAGCCCCTTGAGCAGGCGCCACACCTCGTGCCAGAGCACAACGATCGTACTCAGCACGGTGGCGGCATGCAGGATGACGTCGAACGTGAGGTTCTCTTCGATCTCCACGCCCAGCAGCTCCTTGGCGATCTGAAGGTGCCCGCTGCTCGAGACGGGGAGAAATTCGGTGATGCCCTGCACGATGCCGAGCAGGATGGCTTGCAATGTATCCACGGGTCAGTTGTTTTCTTGTGCGGGGTGTCAGTAGCGTTTCAGGATGGCATAGATCTCCAGGACGAAGCCGCCGACCACGAGGATCGGGGCCAGCGTGATCCTCCGCCACGAGAACATGGCGTAGTTGAATTCGTCGGGCGAATCGCTGCCGCCTCCCGTCATCAGCACGAAGCCGAGGAGGATGACGGCAAAACCGATGGCCAGCAGGATGTAGTTGCGGCGCGTGAGGGGCATGCGGGGATCCTCCTGTGCGGGTTCCGTTTTCTTGGACTGCTCTTTTTTCATTTAATTTAATAAAGGTATATCTTGTTCGACTTCATATTGACGAATTTGTTCAGGGCGGCCAGCGTGAAGAGCCCCGATATCACTACGCCGCCTGCAATCATCGCGCCGAGAATGATGGCGATCTTGCCGGCCTCGGCGATCGTCGTCAGTTCGGGGATGGTCTCGTTGAGTCCGTAGACGGCCAGTGCGAAGAGGGCTGCGGCGCCCAGTCCGGCCAGTATGCCCTGCGTGATGCTGCTGCCCAGGAACGGCCGCATGATGAACCACTTGGTTGCGCCGACCAGTTTCATCGTGTTGATCAGGTAACGTTTCGAGAAGATCGCCAGTCGGATCGTGTTGCTCACCAGGATGAGCGAGATGACGAGCAGCGCCCCGCCGAAGAGCAGCAGCACCAGGCGGATCTTGCCCACCGTGGCGTGGAGCCGTTCGGCCATGCGGGCCGGATAGGAGACGCGGTCCACGCCCTCGATGCGTTCGACGGCAGCGATGAATCCGTCGAGCAGCTCCTTGTCGGCCGATGCCGACGTGAGGGTCAGTTCGAACGAGTCGAGCAGCGGATTCTCCTCGAGCACCTCCTCGAACGTGCTGCCGAACATCTTGCGGAACTCCTGGTCTTCGATCTTCTGCTCCTTGGCGAGGAAGGAGATCGTCGAGACGAGCGCCTCCTCGGAGAGTTTCTGCTCGATCTCGGCGCGCTGTTCTTCACTCAGCCCGTTTTTCAGCTCGACGCTGACGGCGATGCTCGACTGGAGTGTATCGGCCACCTTCATCGCCGCAACCATCAGGTAACCCACCGACCCGAGCAGGAAGAGCACCAGTGCGATGCTCACCGTCGAGACGATGTAGGAGTTGCGGACCTTGCGTTTGAGCCGTTTGTCATCCTTCATGGCTTGTCTCTTTTTTCTTGCGGAAACAATGTATCAGCGCCGCGGCAGCTCCCAGCAGGATCAGCAGCGAGCAGGCGAGCGTCACCCCTTCGACCGCCTCCCAGCGGGGGGCGCGGAACCTCCATTCGACGGTGTGCCTGCCGGCCGGCAGGCGCATGGCGCGCAGCACGTAGTCGGCGCGGAAGGCGGGTGCCTGCTCGCCGTCCACCCAGGCCGTCCAGCCCCGGTCGTAATAGATCTCCGAGAAGACCGCAACGGCCTCTTCGGGTGACGAATATTCGTATTTGAGGTAGTTGGGGCGGTATTCCGTGAGGGCGATCGTCCGCACGGCGGCCGAGTCGCCTTCCGCCCGTGCGGGCAGCGTCTTTTCGGCCTCACCCCTGTCCCGGGAGCCGACCACGGCCGTAGTCTTCAGGTCGGTCTCGCCCAGCAGGTCGATCTCCTGTTGCGGGGTGTCGCCCGCGACGATTCGATCGACGAACCATGCGGCCCCGTTGGGCGAGGGGCGGCGCACCGCCTCGGGCTGCCCCTCGTCGCCCGGTACGATCAGGTAGCGCGTGTTGAGCATGTCGAGTACGCCATCGTCCAGGTCGTTCAGATAGCGGTCGATCAGGTCCTGATAGCGTGCGAGCTTGGCTCCGTGGTATCCGCCCACCGAGCGGTGGAAGTAGGAGGTCGTGGCGTCGTTGAAGGGGCTGACCGTGAGGTTCAGCACCCGGTATCCCGGCTCCTTGTCCTCCATGATGGCCCGGTCGGCGGCCGAGGGGGTTACCTGCTGCCGGCGGGGTGACACGAAGTTCTCTCCCGAGAGGAAGCGCAGGTCCACCGGTACGAGGTCCAGCAGCATGACGGCCGCCAGCGTTCCCGCAAGGGCGAATTTCCCGATCCTGCGCAGGACGAAGAGTCCCACGCATCCGGCCGCCAGCAGGATCATCAGCAGCGAACGCCAGGCGTCGTGCCGCATCATCGCGGCCCGGTCGGCGGCCATCGCGTCGGCCGTTGCGGCGCCCCATTCGATATCCATGCCGCGGTCGATGTATTGCTGCATGTCGTTGGCCTGGAAGATGTGGTGGAACTGTTCGGTCATCATTTCGGCGCTTGCCTCGCGGCCGAAGTCGAAGAGGGCCGATCCGGCCACGGCGAAGAGCAGGCAGAGTCCGCCGGTGATCCCGGCGCTCCAGGCCAGGGCGCGCCATACCCGTTCGCGCGGGATCTCATCGCGCCACAGGCGCATAAGCGCCGCGGCTCCCAGCAGCGGTACGGCCCACTGCACGACGACGAGTGTCATCGAGACCGTGCGGAACTTGTCGTATCCGGGGAGCAGCTTGAAGGCCAGTTCGGTGAATCCCATTAGGTTGCGGCCCCATGAGAGCAGGATCATCAGCACGCAGACCGCCGCGATCCACCACTTGCTGCGGCCGGGCAACAGGATGAGCCCCAGTACGGCGAGGAAGATCGCCGCGGCGCCCAGATAGGTCGGGCCTCCCGTGTAGGGCTGCGTGCCCCAGTAGGTCGGGAGTTGTTGTGCCGCACCGCGCAACCCGTAGTCGTTCAGCACGGCAGCCGTCTCTCCGTCGGCCGGGAAGGTCGTGGCCGACTGGCGTCCCATGAAGTCGGGGATGAGCAGGTTGAAGGTCTCCGTGCGGCCGTAGCTCCACGCCGTGGCGTAGTCGAGATCGAGCCCGCCCCGGGCACTCTCCGACGGGGAGGCCGTTGCGGCCAGCTCCGAGCCGCCGCGGATGGTCTCCTTCGTGTGCTGGGCCGTGTACCACAGCGGCGCGAAGTTCGATCCGACGGCCAGAATGCCCGCTCCGGCCAGTGCCGCGGTACGCAGGGCGAAGTCGCGCATCCGCTTTCCGCGCAGGGCGAAAATCCCCTCGCTGATCCACAGCGCGGCCATCGCCACGAGGAAATAGTAGGTAATCTGCGGGTGGTTGGCGCCGATTTCGAGCGAGGTGGCCAGCGCCGTCAGTGCGGCGCCGTACCAGAGGTTGCCGCGCAGGGTCATCCATGCGCCGCCCATCATCAGCGGGGCGTAGACCAGCGCCCACATCTTGGTGATGTGGCCCGCGCCGATGATCAGCAGGAAGTAAGTCGAGAGTCCGTAGGCCAGTGCGGCGACGATGCCGATCCAGGGGTTGATGCCGAAGATGAGCAGCATGCACCACATGGCGGCCATCGAGAAGAAGAGGAATGCGGCCGGGGTGTCGATCAGTTTGACCACCTGCCCGACGGTACGCTTGACCGCCTGTGCCGGGTAGGCCACGTTGATCAGGTAGGCGGGCATGCCGCCGAACATGCCGCCGGTCCATTGGGGGTCTTCATCCCGTTCGGCGCGCATTTGGGTGATGTCCCGGGCCATTCCCTCGTATTGCAGCACGTCGTGCTGGGGCAGCACCTCGCCCCGGAACTGGGGGGCGAAATAGGCGGCGCTCACGATGAAGAAGAGGACAAGCGCCACGACTGCAGGGAGTATTTTCGCTGCGGAACCTTTCGAAAAATTCATTCTGTCGAGTCTTAACCGATTGCCAAAGGTACGAAAAAACATCGAGAGTCACTCCTTTCCTTACGAAAAATGACTATCTTTGCACATATGATTACACTCGAAGACATCCGCAAACCCGTTACGGCGGAGCTGGAGGCATTCGACGCATTCGTCGAGAGCCAGTTCACTGCCGAGGGTGAATTGCTTTCCGATATGTTGCGGTATGCGCTCTCGTCGCGCGGCAAGGGCATCCGGCCGCTCCTCGTCATGCTTTCGGCCGCGTTGAACGCTCCCGTGAAGGCCGCCGCCGGTGGCCGGCGCGCCTGTCTGGCCGCCATGCTCGTGGAGATGATCCATGTGGCGTCGCTCATCCACGACGACGTGATCGACGAGGCCGACACGCGGCGCGGCAAACCATCGGTCAATGCCCGCTGGCAGTCGCACAAGGCGGTGATCCTGGGCGACTACATCCTGGCCAAGAACATGAACATCGGTCTGCTGAGCGGCCAGTTCGACCTGGTGACGCACGTCTGCGGCGCAATGGCCGCTCTGTGCGAGGGCGAGGTGCTGCAGGACGAATGTGCCGCGGCGCACCGCATGACCCGTCAGACCTACCTGGACATCATCTACAAAAAGACTGCCAGCCTGCTCGGGGTGAGCGCTTCGGCCGGCGCCCTGGCTGTGCGTGCTACGCGTGACAAGGTCGCCACGATGCGCCGTTTCGGCGAGGCCGTGGGCATGGCCTTCCAGATCCAGGACGACATCCTCGACTATACGCCTTCGGCCCAGACCGGGAAGCCGGCCTGCAACGACCTGCGCGAAGGGAAGATCACGCTGCCGCTGCTGGCCGTGCTCGACCGTGCGTCGGCGGAGCGACGGGCCGATCTGCTGGGCAGACTGGCCCGTTGTCATGAGGACGACAGCGAGGTGGAGTATCTGCGCGGAGTGGTGGAGCAGGAGGGGGGCCTCTCCTTTGCGGCCGAGGTCATGCAGGGATACATCTCGCGCGCCGTGGGGATGCTCTCCGACTACGAGGATTCCGAATACCGCTCGGCGCTGGTGAATCTCTGTGCCTATATCGCCGAGAGAGACCGGTAATATGCAGTTACGACCTGAAAATTACCCACAACCTAAAAATAATCTCAAAACAACACGTATGGAACAAAAAAAGAATTACACGCTGCCCATCATTATGATGTTCGCGCTCTTTGCCATGATTTCGTTCGTGACGGGTCTCGCAAACCCGCTGGGCGTAATCGTCAAGAATCAGTTCTCCGTAGCGAACTGGATGTCGCAGCTGGGCAATTTTGCCAATTTCATCGCCTATGCCGTGATGGGTATTCCGGCCGGTATGATGCTCAATCGGATCGGTTACAAGAAGACGGCTCTGGCAGCCGTGGCCGTCGGGTTCGTCGGTGTCGGTGTCCAGTATCTTTCGGGTGAGGCAGGCAGTTTTGCCGTTTACCTCGTGGGCGCATTCATCTCGGGCTTCTCGATGTGCATGCTCAATACGGTGGTCAATCCGATGCTCAACACGCTGGGCGGCGGCGGTAAGAAGGGCAACCAGCTGATTCAGTTCGGCGGTTCGCTCAATTCGATTTCGGCAACGATCGTCCCGATTCTGGTAGGTTACCTGATGGGTGACGTGGCCCGTGCCACGATCAGCGATGCCGCTCCGGCCCTGTTCATCGCCATGGGAATTTTTGCCGTAGTGTTCATTGTCCTCTACATGGTTAATATTCCCGAGCCGTACGCCATCGAGGAGAAGCGCGCCGAGGCCAAAAAGGACAAGCACAGTGCTCTTTCGTTCCGTCACTTCGTACTGGGTGCCGTGGCCATCTTCATCTATGTGGGTGTCGAGGTCGGTATTCCTAACTTCATGAACCTCTTCCTTACGGCTGCTCCGGATGCCGGTATGGGCATGGCCGCTGCTGCTGCAGGTTCGCTTGTCGGAACCTACTGGTTCCTGATGATGTGCGGACGTCTGATCGGCGGTATCGTCGGCGGCAAGGTGTCGAGCAAGGTGCAGCTTACGGTGGTTTCGTCGCTGGCCATCCTCTTCGTGCTGGCCGGAATTTTCGCTCCCGTGACTGCGACGGCTTCGATGCCGGTATTTACCGGAACCGGCTTTGCCATGGTTCAGGTCCCGGTCGGCGTGGTCTTCCTGACGCTGTGCGGCCTTTGCACTTCGGTGATGTGGGGCGGTATCTTCAACCTGGCAGTCGAGGGGTTGGGCAAGTATACGTCGATGGGCTCGGGCTTCTTCATGGTGATGGTTTGCGGTGGCGGTGTGCTTCCGCTCATCCAGGGCGGCGTTGCCGATTTCGCCGGTTACCTGTCGAGCTACTGGGTGATCGTCGTGGGTCTGGCATTCATCCTTTACTATGCACTTGCCGGTTCGAAGAACGTCAATAAGGACATTCCGGTCAATGACTGATACCCGGAATCTTCCGAAAAACAAGGGGCGCCTCTTTCAGGCGCCCCTTTTCGCATCCGTTCGCTGAAAAGGACCTTGCGGTTTCGGTCTCGAACTGCGGTGCTCTTCCCGGGTCTGAATTCCTCTCCGGCCTCCGTTTGTGCACCGGCCGCCTTCTCCGCTCCGGCCCATGCTTCCGGATCCGGTCCTTGTCTTCTTCCGGTTCCCGGGAAACTCCTGGCGTTGTGTGTTCCGGACGGAAACAAAAACCGGATGGCTCCATCGGGAACCATCCGGTTTTTCCATACGACCGTCGGAACTATTTCTCCGTGCTGGTCATGCGCTTCTCCTTGATGCGGGCCTTCTTGCCGGTCAGATCGCGCAGGTAGTAGATGCGGGCGCGGCGAACGACACCGATCTTATTGACCTCGATCTTCTCGATGTGGGGCGAGTAGAGCGGGAAAATGCGCTCCACGCCGACGCCGTTCGATACCTTGCGGATCGTGAACATCTTGGTCTTGCCCTGTCCCTTGATCTGGATCACCACGCCGCGGAAGCTCTGTACGCGCTCCTTGTTACCCTCGATGATCTTGTAGGATACGGTGATCGTGTCTCCGGCCTTGAACGACGGAATGTCGGCATCCGTCTTGGGCCACATCTGCTCATTGACGAGCTTGATGATTGCGTCTTTGTTCATTGTTGCAACAATTTTTTTGTGTTTCGCATCCGACATTCCCGCTGTGCCGCTGCTACCATACGGACTCCCTGGCCCGTAATCCCGCGATGCGGTCTCGACTCCCGCTGCCGCCTGCCGTCTCCGGCCCGCCGCCCCGGTCCTCTCGACCTTCGCATTTGCGCTGACACCCAATGAAAGAGGTCGGTACACGCCCCGTTGGGGATCGCAAAGATAGGAAGAATTTTCCGAACGACACAAGCATCGGATGAAAAATCCTCCCGGAGCAGGGGAAAATCGTTATCTTTGCAGGCAAAACAGGAGAAAAACGATGGATGAACGACTGATACTGGTAACCAATGACGACGGCTACGCCTCGAAGGGGCTGGCTGCCGCGATCGATGTGGCCCGCGGTTTCGGCCGCGTGGTGGCCGTGGCTCCCGAGACGACGCAGAGCGGCATGAGCCAGGCCATTACGATGTACAACCCGCTCTACCTGCGCAAGGTCCGCGAGGAAGAGGGGCTCACGCTCTATGCCTTTTCCGGCACGCCGGTCGATTGCCTGAAGATGGGGCTCGACTGCCTGCTGCGCGGCAGGCGGGTCGATCTGGTGCTCTCGGGCATCAACCACGGCTCGAATTCAGCGGTCAATGTCCTCTATTCGGGGACGATGGGTGCGGCCATCGAGGGGAGCTTCTACGGCTGCCCGTCGATCGGGCTGTCGCTCGACGACCACTCGGCCGATGCCGACTTCGATGCGGCCGTGGAGTATGGCCGGCGGATCGTCGGCGCCGTGCTCGAGGGCCAGGTCGAACTGCCGCTGTGTCTGAACGTCAATGTCCCGAAGGGACGCCCCGAGCAGGTGAAGGGCATCCGCCTCTGCCGCCAGAACCGCGGCTTCTGGCGCGAGGAGTTCTACCGCCACGAGGACCCGCGGGGCCGGGAGTACTTCTGGCTCACGGGAGATTTCGTCAATGCCGAACCCGAGGCCGAGGATACGGACGAGTGGGCGCTGGCGCACGGCTACGTCTCGGTGGTCCCCGTGCAGGTGGACCTGACCGACTACGGCCGCCTGGCAACCCTTGGCGAAGTGCTGAAATAGTGTTATCTTTGTAAAAAACCGAGTCCTATGCTGATCAAAGTCCTGCTCGTCATCTCGATCATCGTCCAGACGCTGGCGACGATCTATGCGCTCCGGCTGGTGCGCGCCACGAAATACAACTCGGTGTGGATTCTCTTCATCGTGGGCTTTTCGCTGCTGACCATCGAGCGGCTCGTACAGCTGCTCATCGACCTGGGGGTCGAGGTGATGCCGCGCTGGTGGTTCGCCTACCTGGGGGTTACGGTCTCGATCTGCCTCTCGATTGGCGTGATGTACGCCCACAAGCTCTTCACCTACATCGACCGGCTGAACCACCAGCGGACGCTGCTCAACAAGCGGATTCTCACGGCCGTGCTGCGTACCGAGGAGAAGGCGCGGTCGCGCTTCTCGAAGGAGCTGCATGACGGCCTGGGCCCGCTGCTCTCGTCGGCGAAGATGTCGCTCACGGCCCTTTCGCGCGACGAGCGCAACGCCGAACAGCGCGAGATCATCGACAATACGACCTATGTTATCGAGGAGGCGATCCGCTCGCTCCGGGAGATCTCGAACAACCTTTCGCCCCACGTGCTCAACGATTTCGGACTGGCGCGCGGCGTGCAGAACTTCATCGACAAGAGCGTTGCGATGCACGACGTGAAGATCCGCTTCACGACCAACCTCCGCACGGAGCGTTACGATACGGATGTCGAGGTGATCCTCTACCGGGTGATCTGCGAGCTGATCAACAATTCGCTCAAGCATTCGGGCTGCCGGGCCATCAACCTTTCGCTTTCGCAGAACGGGTCGGAGCTGGCGCTCGACTATTCGGACGACGGACGGGGCTTCAACCCGCAGGCGATGATGGATTGCGGCATGGGCCTCTCGAACATCGCCTCGCGGATCAACTCGCTGGGCGGAACATTCGATATCGCCTCGGCGAAGGGCAAGGGGATGCGGGCCGCCATCCGGGTTAATACGCAGGAGAGTGTCGTTTCGGAACAGCGCCGTTCGCGCCGCCGGAAAAAATAGGAGTCGTCATGGAGTGCAGAATCATACTGGTCGATGACCATTCGCTCTTCCGCAACGGACTGCGGGGGCTGCTCGAACGCAACGAGGGATTCCGCGTCGTGGGCGAAGCCTCGAGCGGCGAGGAGTTCCTCTCGCTCCTGGAGCAGGAGTCCTTTGGGGCGGACATCGTTTTCATGGACTTCTCGATGCCGGGGCTCGACGGCGCCCAGACCACCGAGCGGGCTTTGGCGCGTCGTCCCGATCTGAGGATCATCACGCTGTCGATGTTCGGCGAGGAGAGCTACTATTCGCGCATGGTCGAGGCCGGGGCGCGGGGCTTTCTGCTGAAGGACTCCGACATCGGCGACGTGCTCGAGGCGATCGCGGCGGTCATGGGAGGCGGCAGTTATTTCTCGCCGCGGCTGCTCTCGTCGCTCACCGGCCGGATGCACGCCCGCGAGCACGACGAACTGGCCGACGATCAGCTCTCGTCGCGCGAGCGGGAGATCCTGGTGGCCGTCTGCCGGGGACTCTCGAATCAGGAGATCGCCGACGAACTCTTCATTTCGAAACGCACGGTGGACAAGCACCGCGCCAACATCCTCGAAAAGACCGGTTGCAAGAATACGGCCAGCCTTGTGGTCTATGCCATCCGCAACGGCATCGTCGATATCTGACCGGCGGGCAGCGCCCGCTGTGCGCCTTCGTCCGTCTCCTTTGCCGGACCCGCAGGCTTCCCGGACACCTTCCCGGCGGACCGGTGGCATGGAGTAGTATAAAGGAGAGCGGCTTTCCATGACGGAAAGCCGCTCTCCTTTTTCGTTGCGGCAGCCGGTGTGCCGCCCTTGCTATTTGTCGGTGTCGATCCGGATCGTGTAACTCCGGCCCGGTTCGAAGCCCGGGTTGTAGATCAACAGGAAGTTCTCGTCCACGGCCGCATCCCACGTCTCGCCCTCGGCCAGGCGGGGATTCTTCAGCCGCTCGGGGAAGAAGTAGCTGAAGGGCAGATCCTTCACGTGCTCCTCCTTGAAGTGGCTTCCGGCCATCCGTTCGGCGCTGAAATTCTCGGACGTCGTCACGGTCAGCACATACTGTCCGCCCTCGGTGCTTGCCGTTACGGTGAAGTCGTTCTCCTCGGGGAGCTCCTTCAGCCGGACGTTCCATGCCGGGTCGCCGTAGAAGGCCAGCACGTCGCGGTCGAAGAAAAAGCCCAGCTCATCGATCGTAAGTTCACGTCCGGCCACTTCGGAGGCCTTCTCCAGATCCTCCTCGGCAAAACCATCGGGACCGTAGGGGAACGGCTTGCGGCACAGTTCGGGGTCCCACGAGTCGATCTGGTGCAGCATGTCCTGCTGGTTGAGGTAGAAGGCCTCTGCGAGCGAGTAGCGCCCGGAGGTCGTGAGCCAGTATTTCAGTCCGCCCCATCCGTTGCGCCCGTACCACGTCGGCACGACGTAGCCGGCCATTGCCGAGGCATGCGCGCTGTTCATCCAGGCGATGGCAATGCTTTCGCGCGTGTTGTTCACGTTGCCGATCAGGCAGTTGCCGATCGGGAGGAAGACGCGGCGCTTGCCCGACTCCTTGAGCGCCTCGGGCCCCTCGGGGAAGTCGGCGTAGAGGGCGCCGTCGCGGGCCCGCAGGTTGCCCACCGAGAAGGGCATCTCGAGGTTGCGCTCCGTGGCGTGCGAGGCCGTGGTGATCAGGTCGGGGTCATAGGCCGCATAGAAGTCGCAGAAGCTCCGCAACAGGTCGGGGCGTCCGTCTTCGAGCAGTCGTTCCGTGCGGTAGTGGCTTACCGAGTCGGCTCCGGGCTTCTTTTCGCCGCAGATCCCCGCATTGCGGTCGTCCACATAGGCGAACGAGTCGAACCACTTGCCGCTGCCCACCTCGCGCAGCGTGCTCACGGCGCTCCGGATGACCAGCGGTTCGCGGGCGTCGCGGACCATGCGCAGCGCGGCCTCGGCGTCGTAACCCGTGATGACGCCCCAGAGGTAGTCAGCATAGATGTCGTCATCCACCTCGCGGCTCATGCGGTTCAGGGCGATGATGTAGGCGCGGCCGACCTGTTCGGGCTGCTCGACGAAGGCCACGTAGCGGGGTGCGGCCTCGCGCAGGGCGGGCAGTGCTTCGCTGACCGTATCGCGGTAGTGGATCACCCGGGCGCCCGGGTGGCTTTCGCAGAGGGCCTCGACGACGGAGTTCCATTGCGGATCGTCGGCGATGCCGGGACCGGCCACGACGGCGTAGTCCGATGCTTCGGGGATTGCCGTGCATGCGCACATCGCACATGCGGCCAGCAGCGGGAGGAGAGTTTGTTTCATGTTCGGGTTGTTTTTATCGGTTTGTATTTCGGTGTGTCACATCAGAGGCGAGAAGACCCGCATGAAGGATTCGGCCCAGCGCCTCCGGCGGGGGCGGCGGAACCACTCGCCGGGGGTCACCGCATGGCATCGGGCCGCGTCGTCGGAGAAGATCGCCGACATGCGGGAGGTGAACTCGGCGTCGTATACGAAGGCGTTCACCTCGAAGTTGTGCTCGAAACTGCGGAAGTCCATGTTGGCCGATCCGATGACGGTCAGCCCGTCGTCGATGATCAGCAGCTTGGAGTGGAGGAACCCCGGTTCGTAGAAGAGGATCTTCACCCCGGCGCGCATCATGTCGTCGAGATAGGAGTGCGAGGCGAGGTCGATCAATCTCGAGTCGGAGCGTGCGGGAAGCATCAGCCGCACGTCGATGCCTCCCAGCGCGGCGGTCTGCAGCGCCGTGTTGAGGACGTCCGACGGCAGGTAGTAGGGGGTCTGGATCCACACCCTGCGGCGGGCGTTGGCCACGGCGTAGCTGTCGGCCTGCA
>ULSZ01019737.1_pt1 | contig 31897 bp, 20 predicted proteins | sample 1957151 | NCBI WGS metagenome assembly ULSZ01 (sample SAMEA4835721, study PRJEB28245) | human gut metagenome | biome: gut microbiome; material: fecal sample | place: Denmark | collected 2008
AGCTACTATTAGAAAGAGTAAAGAGCACATTCATGCTCAATTAAAAGCTAAAGAAGATAAGGTTAACACACTATTAGAACTTGTGGAACAGGACCCAGAGATTAAGAAGAGATTAGACGAAGTTATGTTAAGTAAAAGTAAGTAATGAGCGATAAAGAAATTGTATTTCAAGCTATTAATAAGTATGCTAAAGACTTGGCGAGTAACCTATTTCATTTTAATAGCGTGGCAAGTCAAGCTGTTATCACATACGTAGTTAAGAATATGGAAGATAAATATGGTAAGTATTTAGACATATTCACAGACGTGCACGGCAATATTAATCTGGAATTGCTTGCCAATGCAGTTAAAGCAGAGATGAAAGAGAAGTCTGCTGATGGGTTTGTAGTTAACATTCTTAACAAGCCAGTAAGGTTTGGAGAGGACGACATTAATCAATTAGTAGAAATATTTAAGACATTTAAACAGAACAATTAATCCAAATTCGAGCCATGATTAATTTACGATTAGAGAGAACTTATAAGGGTGTGTCTTATACTATAGGGAAGCTGTACCTAAACGGTAAGTATTTCTGTGACACTCTTGAGGATACAGACAGAGGGTTGAAAGATACTATGCCTACAGAGGAAATTGAGAAGATTAAAGTATATGGTAAAACCGCTATACCTACTGGCACATATAAGGTTGATATGAATACAGTTAGTCCTAAGTTTAAGGATAGGACTTGGGCTAAACCATATAGTGGTAAATTACCTAGATTATTAGATGTTAAAGGTTACAGTGGAGTTCTTATTCACGTTGGCAATAAACCAGAAGATACATTGGGATGTCTTTTAGTTGGAGAGAATAAGGTTAAGGGGCAAGTTATTAATAGTACTGCTGCATTTAATAGACTTATGACTGAACTTAATAAGGACAAGAATATAGAAATAACTATTGAGTAATGAGCAACTTTGATAAATTATTTGGAAGAACTTATAGTACAGTAGGTAACTCTGATTCTGACTTTATTATTAAAACTAGAGGACAGGTTAAGGTACAATGGGGCAAGAAGTTCATTGACATTATAAAGGACGGTAAACTTAATGTTGATGCAGAGGTTATTAAAAAAGTCAAAACCATTTCCAATATTGTACAAGACGGAATCTATTTCATAGAGGATACTAGTAGTGTTATACTTAAGGTTGGTAATACATTAATAAATTTGTCTGCGGATACTGAGAGTTCATATGTGTCGTTTATAATAGACCAAAATACTACTGAAAAGCAGAGATTGACTGCGCAGTCTAATATAGGACTTAGATATAAGTCCATGTCTGATGCTACAAAAGCCGGAATCTTAAATGGTATAGTGTTTCTGGAGGATACTCAAAAGTGGTATATAGTAAATAATGGCACCTACTCAGTCTATGCTCAGGAAATACCAAATCCATATACTGAGCAGTTTAGAATATCCAAATCTGATTCTTCCACAGGAGCTTTGTACATAGAAGGAATAGGAATAAGTAATTCTATGGTAATTGGCACAACACAGAATGAAGGAGTGCTTTATAAAGATTCTAATACTTTTGTGATTGATAATTCTGATGCTATAGAATTTAGGGTTAATGGAGAGAACAAACTAAGGATTGGTGAGTGTAATAATACTATTACATCAGATACCTCATTTAACGGAGTTTTAAGTTCTAACAAGCTTCAATCGATAGGAGCTTCTCCATCTAGTGGTTATAGGATTTACACCGAGGCAGGGGAGTCTTTTATAGAAACTGATAACCTATTAGTTAGAAATGGAATTAATAGTATTTCAACATCCTATTCAGAATTTGTTGAAATGTTAAATGATAAAAGTCTAACCCCATTTAGTACTTATATTATTAACGACTTCCAAAATGAATGGGAACTTACCATAGAGGAAGATACCATAACCGAAGATGTACAAGCGTCTGATGAAGATGGTAATAGGTTATGGCAAGATGAAGATGAAACCATACCAGTTATAGAAACGTATAAGAATGTTAGGCCATTGATAGTAACAGCTATCAGTTCCTCTGAAATATCGGGAGAAGTTACGTACCAAGACAATCCTTTATGGAAGCTATCCTATGACCCATATTATACCAACACTTTTCAAGTAATTACTTCCAACGGGGACATTAGTGAGGTGCGAGCCAAAGGGAGAATCACTAAATTAACAGATGAGAAAGGTAATTCCTGTAACTATGACTTTAAACATCTAAGATTTAAAATCACCGAAGACGGTGTAGATAAGTGGATTTATACATTTAGAAACGGAGAAGAGGATTTAAGTTTAACTGATACATGTAAGAATAATGTACTAACTGTTAATAATTACGAAATTAAATCTGAAACTGTGACTGTACGTGACAATGGTAATATTGTTACATTACAAGGAACTCTTTCTGATAATAACTTTGGAACTATTAATAGCAACTTTAACTTCTCCGGGACTGCTAATAAATTGAATGTGTCCGGAACATTAGAGAATGTAACATTTAAAGAAGATTCCACTATAGACGAAGTAACTATTAGGAGTCTTACTAACGTAACATTTAATGAGTCGTTCTCAAGGACTACATTTCATTCAGATATAAACGATGTTGACTTTGATACTACTGTATACGCTCTACTTTATGATAATGAAAAGGTAAAAGATGTATATTACAACAATAATACAGTCTCTGTTATTTGTATTCCTGATATGTCAACTGCAACATCTGGAATACCTGCGGGCACAATAGTAATGTATAACGGAACATCTGGAATACCTGCGGGCTGGGCTATATGCGATGGTACTGAAGGTACTCCTAACTTGACTGGCAACTTCATTAAAGCCAGTGAAACTGCTGGTGAAACAGGGGAATTTATACCTGCAAGCTCCGGTAGTTCAACTGAAACTCCTATTACATATTACTCATTAGTGTTTATTATGAAATTGGCTTAATGGAAATAGCAATATTTAGTGATAGATTACTAATTTACGTTAAATTAAGAATAATTAGTCTTTAATTTTAAGGTATGGAAATTTATCACTAAATTTGCAAATAACTTTAAAAGGGAATAATATGGACATGAAATTAGAAGAATTAGGTTTTGACGATGAAGACCTGCTAGGTGAAGACGGTGTAGTGCAAACAGGAGACCCTGATGATGACATTAAACGTTGGATTGACAATGATACTCCAGTAGATTTAGACGAACCATTGGACAATCAAGAACCACCTAAAGAAGGTGACGGAGATACAGAACCTACAGAGGATGATTTAATCACAACTATGCTCAAAGCTAAAGGAATCAATCCAGAGGCTATTAAGTTCCAAAATGATAACGGAGAAGTAGAAGAAATTCCATTCTCTGAACTATCTAGGGAAGAGCAATTAGAGCTTTTAAACTATGATGATACAGATTATAATTATGGTTTAGAGCCCGAAGAGATTGACCTTATTAACGAGCTTAGAAGAAATAATTTAAGTGTAGATGACTATTTGGAATCTCATAGACGTCAAGCTATTCAGGATTACCTAGACCACCTAGAAGATGAACCAGAATATCAAGTAGATGGCATGACAGATGATGAACTATTTATTGCAGATTTAAAGGCAAATGTCCCAGAACTTACTGATGATGAAGCTTTAGAACAGTTAAATCTTGAGAAGCAAAACGAAGCTCTCTTTAATAAGAAGATGAGCGGAATGAGAGCTAGCTATCAGCAACGCGAAGAAGCAGCTATGCAGCAAGCTCAAGCAGAAGCAGAAGCTCAACAGAAAGAAATGTATGAAGCTTACGAAGACGAAATTTTACAAGCTATTCAAGATAACGAAACTATAGATTTGGGAGAGTCATCATTAACGCTATCAGAGGACGATATGAATGAAATTGCTTCCTTTATCTTAGATTCAGATGCTGCTGGAGTAAGATACTTAGCCAAAGCCATTAATGACCCACAAATGCTAGTGCAGATGTCGTGGTTTGCCCTTAAAGGACAAGAAGCTATACGTCAAATCTCCGAATATTATAAACATCAGATTACAGAGCAATCCAAAGCCAATTATAAGAAAGGTTATGAGGATGCTAAGGCTGGCAGAGCCTCTAATCCTGCTAAGACTGTAGTTAAAAGACCAGAGCAGCAAACTGGTCGTAAACCTAAAACAACATCTATTTACGATTTAGATTAAAATCCAAATAAATTATTATGATAGTAGCAAATTTCGTAACTAATCGCGCCACTATGGGCGACACTAGAACTTATGAAGACTTCTATAAGTTTCTAGGAACTAAACCAACTAGACTTGGTGTAGTATCAAGACTCTACCCAGAATTGACTGCTTCTTACCTAACAGAATCTTTGAGAAACATCTTCTACATGGATTCTAAATCAAATAACAAGTACAGAAGCATTGACTCAATGTACTTTGAATGGGAAGTTGAAACCAACTACATTAAGAGAGTTGAGTTTGCAGATGTACCAACTGAAACTGGAGAGAACGGAACTGAAATCGTAATGGCTTTCAAAGAGAACTATTACCAGAAGTACGACATCTTCAAGATTGACAAAACAATGCAGCAATGCTTTGTAACCCAGAGACCAGTTCGTAAAGCTGATAATTACTGGGAAGTAACTGTTAGACTTATTGACAACGACTACTCTAGTGTTCTTGACCTTAGCGGATGCCAAATTGGTGACACTACTCGTTTCCAATCTAACGCTATGCCAGAAGCACACGAAGAGGGATATGTTAAATATCAATCTAACATTGAAAGACACAGAGGTTATATTACTACTCACAGATGTGATGACAGTTATACAGCTCTGTATGCTGCACAAGAAGACGTTCTTATTAAAATAGGTGAAAGTAAAGGTAATGGTCAGATGTCTGAAACTATGTACCGCATGGATAAGACTCAATCTAACTTGCTGAAGAACTTCTTGTATGTAAGAAACAACGGTTTGCTGTTCAACAAAACTAACGTTGACAAGAATGGTAAACCGACACTGTTCGACCCTGACACTGGTCGTCCTATCTACATTGGTGATGGTATCATCCCACAAGTAGAAAGATTTGCATCTAAATATGCATATAATAAGCTTACTGTGGAAGCATTCACTACTGCTATCGCTATGATGAATGAAAAGAGTGAGAATCCAACTGGTAACAAATATGTACTTATTTGCAATGAGAAAGCTTGGCAAGACGTACAAACTTGTCTATCAGAATGGCTTGCAAGATTCAAAACTTGCGGAACTTATCTGTGGTCTAAGAAAGCTAACGGCTATGTTGACGTTGGTGCTACATTCCAATCTTATGAAATCGGTGGTAACACAATTTCATTCAAGGTTGACCGTACATTCTCTCGTGAATGGGGTAGCGACAAGGGCTTCATGCTAATGTTAGACTTGACTGCTGACAAAGTAAGTGGAGAACCAGCTATTCAAATGTTCACTCTTAAAGGTGGTGACTTCATCTCTAATAAATATCCAGGTGTTGGTGGACTTGATGGTCTAAGCTCAGGTGTAGTTTCTAGCCCTGTAGCAGCTTCTAAACTAATCAACTGGGGTTATTCTGGTGTTGGTGTATTCTCACCATACAGAAGCTTTATTATGAAAGAAGTGTAATTAAATAAGTAGATATTGTGGGGAAGGCATAGACCTTCCTCACATTATTTTACAAGATAGTAATTTATATTAAGTAAATGATTGAAATAATATGGCTAATGAAACAGACAACATAATTGTCTTAAGAAGTGTATTCGGTAAAGTAGGACAAAAGTACTTCCTTAATCCAGTTAGAGACCCACAGACAGGTAGATATCCTGACTGTGTAAGACCAGTAGATAGTAAAGGTGATATGCTATTAAGAGGAGAAGAAGATAAAGGTAAATGCTTGATTGCAGAGAACCGTGTATTTATTATTGAAGACGGTAAAACATTTGACCTTAATGACCCTTGGCAAGCAGCTGAATGGTATTCTATTCAACACTGTCCTATGATTGCTATGTCTCGTGACCAACGTGACAAGAATGGCAATTTAGTGATTGACGGTGACTCTAAAAGATACGGAGGAGCTGAACTTTACGTTGAAAGACCTGGTTATGAAACTAATAAGCGTGTTAATAAGAGACGTCTTATCCATGATGCTGAAGAGTATATCATTAAAGACCCACAAGGTGCTGCTGGTAGACTTAAAATGGCTAAATTGCTTGGACGTAACATGCGTAATGCCCCTGATGCCGACGTAGAAGACTTCTTGATGAACATTGCGTCTAAGGACCCAGAGAAGATTATTAATCTATACACTGGTGATGACATTGCACTTAGACTTCTGTTTATTGATGCTAAAGACAAACGTGTAATATACGTTAAGAACAAAGTATATCTATATAGCGAGAATCAAATACCATTGGGCGCAAGTGATGATGCAGTTATTACTTGGATGAAGAGTCCACAGAATAGAAGAACTCTTGAACTAATTAAGAGGGACACATATCCGGAACTGTATGAACAACCAGAGCCTGATTTTACTAACAAAATAAAAGATGAAGAGACTAAGAAGTCATCTTCAACTGGTAACTATATTAAATAATGACTGCTAGACAGGTTTATGAAGGAACCGCTACTGAAGTAAATAAAGTACAGTCTATGACTCTATTATTAGAGGATTTTAACTACTTCTTTAATAAGGCTATATATCAATATATTAATAAGAGATATAATATATATGATATTAACCAACAGACTACTGACGACATTAGGGTTCTAAAAGCTACAATAGCCCTTCCTGTAACACTTGCTACGTCCGCTTACGGAGACACAGAAGGTCTTGATTCACTATATGGCGCGACGTATGAAGTGGAATTACCTAGTGATTACTTACATTTACTTAATTGTGTATGTGATTTTGAACTAAAGAAGACTTTCAAATGTTATAACGCTGGCTCCAGAGTTCAAGTCGGAGCTAGCCGTTTAACATCTGACGCATGGTCTCAAATCATTCAGAATATCTATATGAGACCTAGCTATAAACGTCCTTATTTTTACATACACAATGTTGACATAAATACTAGCAATCCTACTAACCCGTATGATGCTGTTAATAATCCACATGGTACTGATATTAGTTCTGCTAAGACAGATACTGATACTAATGCTACAGATGTAGCTGGTGGATTGCCAAGAACAATTTCTATTGGTGGTAATGCTGTTACCACAGTAGAAAGAGAAGGACAGATTCGTTTCGGTAATCCTTCTACTGTTAGAATGGAGATACGGTACGGGAAGGACCATACTCTATTTGAGTTAAAAAAAGTATATGTGGACTACCTGAAAGCTCCACAAACTATACGATTGACACAAGAACAGATGGATATGACAGAAGACACATCCCAAATTATGGAATTTCCTGATTACGTGTGTCACGAGATTATTAATGAGCTGGTACATATAATCTTGGAGAACGAAGGTAATCCTAGATTACAAACACATATTCCGATATCAACGTCAGTTGCAAATCCAGCTCAGCAACAGACACAAACCAAATAATTATTTAAATTATGTTTAAGTGGACAAACACATTAATCGTAAATTCTAATTTAGATTCTAGTGGCAAACCAAAATGGTCAGCACAGGCTGAAGACACTGGTAGTGGAGTTGTAGGTAGCTTCGAATTTAAAAGAGTTAACAAATTCCTCAAACCAAACGTAGTAGCAATCTATAAGAAAGAGGCATCAGACCCAGTACTTGGTAAAGTTACTTTCACTATGAGCAATCAAGGTGTAGGTAATTATAGAGTTGCTCTTTACATCAGACTATCTGGAAGCCAGAACTCTTATTACTCAAATGACTTTGTATTCAAAGGTAAACCTTTGATGTATGAATTTGCAATTAAGAATGCAAGTGCTACAGCAGCAGATGTTGCTAAAGAAGCAGCTAGAGTAATTGAGAAGATTCAGACTATCTATGGAGACCACTGGATTAAAGCTAGTGCAAATGGTAACAACCTTGTTATTGAAGGAATGGATGAATATCAACTATTTACTAAAGCTGAAATTCAGAAATTCAATCCAGACTTGAACACTGCTTTAGTTGGTGGAGAGTTTGAAACAATTGCAACAGCACTTCCAGCTGACGACCCAGACTACGATGGACAAAACACTATTGTGAAATCTAAAGAAGGATTCGGTACTTACTGGATGATTCTTAAAGACCTAAGACTTCCGACTATGGAAGCTAGACGCTTTGCTGGTATTAACGAAGAAGAGCTTCCTGTTCCAGGAGCTAAGTATAATGAGTATATTATTAACTATTGCGTTAATAGAGGCATTATGGGCGGAGATGCTGTAGGAGAAGTTACAAGGTCACTTACGACTCATGTATTCTATGTTAAACAAGATTTGGCAGCTGATTTTGAAGCAGCTCTTGCTAAGATAGGTACTATCGGTCAAGAAGTTACTCCAGGTGAAACTGCACAACAAGCTCTAGAAGCTAGTAGTGCTAATGCAGCTGAAATTGCTAAATTGAAGACTGGCAAGGCTAACGTTGCTGATGTTTATACTAAAACAGAAGCGGATGCTAAATTTGAGCTAAAAGCGTAACAACTTAAAACAGTAATTGAAGGCGGGGGCGTCATACGCCTTCGCCTTTATTTATTATAATCATATGGGATATTACGAGAAATTATCGTCAGCCATATATAATGACATAATGAGTGGTCTTAGAGGTTATAGCTCCACTCCAACAATGTCATTAGAACAGTTAGAGGATGATTGCGTTGATGAAAGACTTCAAATTATTAAGGAATATTTTATTAAAGGATTAGTTCCTAAGAAGGACTTACTGATGACTATACCTTGTATAGAAGTTGACTGCAAGAATATTGAAAGGTGTAGATGTAATGCTAGTCCCTGTGACACATTAACTGCTCATTTTGAAATTCCTCAACTTCTTACAGAGTTCGGAGAAGACGGTATAGAATATATAGGAGCTACTGATATGAGTAATCCATTTATATATTATACTAATCCTATCGTAATGAAGTATCATAAATATAGAGTAAGAGGAAAGAATAAACCATACGTGTGGATTGATATAACTCCTAACGAGAACAATATGTACGATTGCTTTGTATTTAATGCTCCATTATTAAAGAAAGTAACAGTAGTGGCAATATTAAAAGACCCTAGACAATTAGATTGGTTCGGATGCTGTGCCCCTGTTGATATTAATAATATGACATTCATTGATGCTGAAATTAAGAAGAGACTAACTGAAAAGAAGATTCGTTATTATAGGCAGCTCGCAGCTCCTGTTTTACCTAATGACCAAGTACCTAAATAATGGAGAATTTTAATTCAGCTTATTATCAAATGAATCTGCTCTATGGAACAGAATTGTCTCCTGAAGAGTTCGAAGAAATTGGACTGATTGCCTGGCATAAGATAGGTAACAGGAGAACTAGATTATACAGGTATGTTACTGATATTCAATGCCCTGACAACACAGTGGATTTACCTTGCAACTGTGACATAATTGAAGCAGTCACTTATGGCTTTGAAGAGTGGAATTATGTTACGAATGACACAGTAAACGGAGATTACTCTTCACAGTTTACTGAAAACTATATAGAATCAAGAAAGCTTTATAGTGACCCTCTCTATATAAGTGGCAAGTATGCCAAATTTGAAAGAGTGGGGGATACTTTGTACTTTGAGAAGAATTATGGACAGGTAAACATTCTCTATAAGGGCATTCTGGTAGATGAGGACGGATTACCTGAAATCAATTATAAAGAGAAAGACGCCATTGCATGTTACTGTGCTTGCACTAAGAGATTTAAAGAAGGTTGGAAGAATCACAACCAGAATATGTTACAGGAAGCACAATTATTGGAACAGAGGTGGTTGAAACTATGTGACGCAGCCAGAGTTTCAATTCATTTAAGTCAAAATGACATGAATGAAATCTTAGATGCTAAAACTAGTTGGAATAGAAAGATATTTAATAAAGGATACAAGCCTATACATTAATGTTTAAGGGATACATCTATAAGTGTACATGTGTTATAAGTGGTAAATCTTATGTAGGATTAACTACTAAAACGATTGAGGAGAGGAAGAAAGAACACTTACATTCATCTTACAATCCTAATGATAATACGTACAAGACTCACTTTCATTCGGCTATACGAAAGTATGGCATAGAGAATTTCGAATGGAGTATTGTAGAAGAGATAGAAGGTTCAGATATTACAACAGTTATAGCTACACTAAGAGGTTTAGAAGTTAAATATGTTGCATTTTATGATTCGTTTCATAATGGATATAATCTTACTCCTGGAGGAGAACTTACCTTTAGAGGCGAGCCTAAAGTGGTAAATATGTACAGTGAGGATGGAATACTCCTAGACACTGGAACCGTTGGGCATTTAGCTAGTAAATACAATTTGGACGATTCTGCTATATGTAAAGTATGTAACAGGCGATACAAATCAACTGGTAAGTTAAATGGAAAGCGTTTAGTGTTTAGGTATACACATGATAAGTTTACTGCTTCCGATAAGAAACAACTAGCAAGTAACAATAAAGGATTTAAGTCTGGAAAGCCTGTAGCTGGATATTCCTTTGATACTGGAGCAGAATTGTTCAGGTTTGATTCTGTGACCAAAGCAGCTAAAGCACTTAACTTAGATTCTCATTCTATTTCTAGCTGCGCTAGTGGTAAGTATAAGTATTCTGGAAAGATAGATAGTGTTAAAATAGTTTGGAAATATATATAGAATAATATGAATTATGCTTTAGGATATGCCTTTAACATCCATGACATGTTTGCTGGTTTTGATACCAGCAGACTTGACTTGGACAGTAAGACATGTGAGGAATTAATAGGTAATAGACATAAAGAAGTAATTGCTAAGCAAGTGTTTAAATACGCAGTTAAGCTAGTAATTGATGATATTATACATAGAAACAATAGATTTGAGCTTCCAACTTTAGGAAGAAATGCCTGGTTATACATGAAGAGAGTTTCTGGTAATGAATTTACCGAAGCTAGACGATTTGGTAAGTGGAAAGATGTAGACTTTCTAGCTTCTGATTTCTGCGGATATAGAATGGTATTAACTTACAAGAATCAAGAGATACAAAGGGAGAAGATGGCTTATCTAGACCCTGTTAATAAGAACGTAATCACAGAGAATACTAACAATGGAATGCAATACTACTAAGAAGTTTACTGATTATACAGACGAAATAATGAAGGAATTTCCATATCTTAGTAAGCATGACATAGAAATTATTGTTAGATATGGCTGGAGACAAATATACTTCTTAAATCAAAGAGGAGGAGATACAATCCTTAATAGCCATAAATATAAGTATTGGTTATATATAGGGGAGTTGACTAAGAATCCTATTAAGCATTTTAGATACTACAGGAGAAAGATGCAGAACAAGTTGAGAGTGATGTATACTAGAAAGAAGATTCAATGGGACGGGTACTACTATGTAGCCTTAACCAATGAAGAATACGAAGAACTACTAGAATCTTTTAATAAGAAAGGCAGGAAGAGGAAATATTATACTTTCAATAATAAGAAGGTATTTAAGATTCTAGACGAATGTAAACTATCATTCTCTGGCAGTCCTTGTATTATAAAATTCAAAGGACTTGTAGATTTAGGATTCTCCTATAAGAAAGAAGTACTTAAGTGTGAGTATCCAGAGATAGCGTTCACAAGAGATAGAAATGCTAAGTTTGAAGACATCTTAGTAAGTAACGACAATTATGAATATTTATAACAATGAAACAAGAAGCAACAAATACCTTTGGAGAAGGAATAATAATGGACCTAAATCCATTAACCACTCCTAACAATGTACTTACAAGTGCTCTGAATGCTACTATGATTACTTATAATGGTAATGAATTTGTGCTTCAGAATGATATGGGTAATGGTAGAGTTGAAACTGCCTATTTACCTTCAGGCTATGTTCCTATAGGTATAACCGAATTTGGAGGAATAATTTATATAGTGTCCTATAATCCAATAACAGACAGGAGTCAAATAGGATGCTTCCCGTCTCCTGAAAGAAACATAAGTACAGATGAATTAGGTACAACTCAAAAAGTTCTATCTAAAGCCGACTTTGTGCAAGGAGACATGCTTAAATCTATGTATGTCAAATTAGAATTAATGGGAGAGGATGTTAAAATACGTCCTGGAGACAAATTTATTATATCGGCAACTAACGTAGAGGCTAATGGGGACATACTATCTGATTACGCTGGGGAAAGCAGTTACTATTTAAAAGACCGTAAGATTGTCAGACTACATTTAGCAGTGGTGACCGACAATGGCAAACTCACATACATAGAGAGAAACTTGGATAGCTGGAAAGATGGATATTGGGTAAAAGACAATAACACTATATCAGCTGGAGGTAAAGTAGATATAGATGCGTATAGGAAATTAATAGACGATTATATTTACAATGTATTCTCCGAGAAGTCGTCAGGAAAGCTAGTACTAGTAGCTGAACTTGAAGCTATTCAATCATTTAGTACATCTGTCAGCCCAATAACATCTGATGATGAAAATGCTTATAAACTGCTAATTCACAGCAATTGGGATGAAGATACTTCCGAGCCTACAGTTGCTTTAGACGGCATAAAATATGAAGTTACTGTTGACTCCGAGCCTACAGTTGCTAAATGGTTTCAAATACAGAGTAAAATGGCTAAGGAGTTCTCCATAGTCAAGTTTCAAAATATGTACAATCCAGAGGGTGAGCGCTATAAATACTTAAGGTATAAAATTACTCCATTTATGAGTTATGGTGAATTGAATTACTTACAGAGGAGTGGAGTTATAAATCTAGAGCTGTTAGGAACTGGTGAAATACAGTTATCAGAATGGAGGTATTATATAAACAACAATGACATGCTAATCTCATGGGGATTAGATGCTTATCCTAGAGAAGGAGAACTTATTAAAACAGTTACTTTTAAATTTGCGCCATATAACATAGTGTCTTCTGATGATATAGTAGAATATACATGTACATCCAGAAATAGTTACAACGGTCATTTTACAGAAGCTATACCATTCGACCAGGAGTTCGTCAAGATTGCTAACAACAAAACTTTAAAGAAGAATACTTTATATATAGTTCAAATTAAGGCCTACGTATATGGTGCAGATGGGACTCCCATACCAGCCAACGATATGGTTACATATAGAGCAGTTTATACAGCATCAGTATTTAATAAGGAATATTTGGATACTACCATATTAGATTTCAAGGACCAGTCACCGACATTAACTTTGAAGGTTGGCACATCTATAAAAACTTCAGTTAGCGTTGAACCCACCAGAGCTATAAGTTCTTATAAGACTTTAAACCAGCCAGCTGATTTAGAATTAGATAAAACATATAGAATGTATTCGGCTATAGGTCAATATACAACTACTAACGGTGATGTGGTTTTCTCTGAGAAATTTGATGAAGACTATGAGTTCTTTGACAATGTACCTTCATTTAATTCTTTCGTCCAAAGTGTTTCTAAAGGAACCATAGATAATCCAGGATATCAATTAATAACTACTTCAGACTACCCAGAGGATGAATTTGTAAATAGTGTAGCTCCTAAAACTAAAGACTCGTTCAGTAGTACCGTGAAGTTTGAATTAAGTGAAATAATAAATAATCCGGATGTCATTAGTAATCAGTCTAAAATAACTAAGCTAGGTAACTCAGGATTTAAATTTGAAACAGTAACATTCAGAGAATTGAATGCATCTAACAAGGAGAAGAGATTTAAGATAGGTAAAGGATACAAACCTTACTTTGATTTGTACAACATGAAAAGCAACAACATCCAAAACTCTTTCTCTATTAGAATTAACCCCAGTTTTACTTCTCATCCATTCTATGTTGGAAACGCTATAGCGTATATGGTTGGAAACAATGACGGTAGTAACGGGCGTTATCAAGGAGGAACAATTACTAACTCTCCTAATGGTGCAGGGATTAGGTCTGAATACAACGAAACTCTATATAGCAAGAAAGATGGAGGTGGGGGCGGTAATCCGATGGATGCAGGCTCTGGATTATATTCAAATATTATGAGTTTAATAAACTCAGCATTTGGTAATTACCCAAATGCAGTATGGTGGAGATATTTTAGGGGTAATAAGTATAGAAGTTGGGAATGTGTTGGTATAGACTCTGCTAATTCAGGATTTATTGATTGGAATTGGTTTGGAGGAGCTGTAGAATATATCTCAGAAGGTAAAATTGGAGGTAATTTATATAGTTTCGACCGCTACGGAGGAGAAGAAAAGGACGGAGGAAAGAGATGGAGGTATAATAGGTTTTGTTCATTACTATGGAAGACTGACAGTGATAAATATGCTACCTTAAATGCCATTATGGCTATGCATAATACCAATGATAGAAATAATCTTGACTGGTATGGGTTTGGACAATGCGAGTATGGTCAAGTTAAAAACGGCCCTTTAAAATCTCTAGCAGAAACCATAGTGACTTTCACCTCTCAAATATATGTGTTGAAGGATTTAAATATAACTGAGGCTAGATTACTTCCAAATCAACTGTATTACCCCAACGCATTTAATACTGTATATAACTACACCCTTAACTGTGCTAAGACTATGACCAATACCCCTCAAATTAAGAATGGATTTGGTGCGGAACAGGGAATATCTATAATTAAACAATATTTCAATGACACTCTGGAAGAAGACACTATTAGTGCAAACCTAACACTAAAGGTTAAGTATGAGGGTGAATACATAACTAGCGGAGACACTATTGTATATAATCATAGCGATTCTATAGCTATAAGTCCTAACTTCTCTGACAGGCTTGAAGAGTATAGAAGACTGTCTTCTATGGAGAACCTAGACATGACTGCTGTATACATTGATGGAGAATTACAATTCATAGACCAAATCGCGGATGATATATATTGGCATCCTAGAACAGAGGATGACGGAATAGAGGTGTTATCAGATTTAAGCAACATAGTAATATACGACAAGTCCTATATTTACAACAACGAGGACAGTATTAAAGAAACCATAGATACTAGTAACAAAGTACCTGCACAAAACTTAAGGGATATGTTTGTATATAAGAATGGAGAATTACTTATAAAAACAGCTAACTTAGGTGCTAAAACGTCCGGTGCTAAATTGAAATGTAAAGATGATGAATACAATGCGGATATTAGTAATATATATAATATTCAAATAGACAGACATGCTAAATATGTTAACAACTAATTATCCCCTATTTGAAGATGGATTAGACTCATATACTTACGATTTGCAACTGCAACCAATGCAATTCTCATTATATTTAAAGCAATTGAGTAATAAAGGCAACCTAGTGTATGAGTATAATCCTTTCAGAAATTACAGGCTAACTAAAGAGGAGACTATAATAGAGAACGGACAGCCCGTTATATACAAATCAGGGTCGTTGGTTGATTTTGATACTGATGCTTCGGATTTGGGATTTGACCTAAATCATCCAGTAATGATTACTCCTCAATATTCTTATGATGGGTCAGTCAATCTTATTTTAAATGATGGGAATAACATCCCTAGACTGATTAACTCCAGATTTACTTCTGTGGGCAAGAATAGATATGAGATAATAGATAGAGCTGGAAGCAACGATACTAATATATATAATCAGGGTGACCAGTTTGACATAGATACATCACTATATAAAAGAATTATCAAGATTCCTAACGTAGAGTTCTATGGAGTTTTGGACGGAGGAAACCTTAAAATAGGCAATTATACATTCTATTTTAAATATGCAGACGCAGATGGTAATGAGACTGATTTTGTAGCAGAATCAGGAATGGTAGCGGTGTTTATAGGTAATAGCAAACAAACCATAAGGTCAGGGTCCAGGGATGAAATTTCATACAAGTCAGTTCAGTTCAATCTTAGTAATATTGATTCTGCATACAACTACGTTACCGTATATTATACCAGGAGCACTTCCTCTTATGGAGAGCCTGCGGTTACTACAGCTCATAAATTGGATAGAACGTATCTTGTAAATAACGCTGGTAATTGCAATATAATAATCAATGGGTTTGAAACTGTTATAGACCTTGCGCTGTCTGACATAAATGTACAATATAACATAGCAAAAGCTGTTGAAGCGCAAACTGCTTGTCAAAATATGTTATTCTTAGGGAATGTTCATAAGCCAGACATTCCGTATTCAGAATTGTCAGATTTAGCGTTAAGATTCTGCCCAAAAGAACATGCGACTGTTAATCCAGAAGGCTGGGATTATAGGGACCCAATCACTATTTATAAATATACTGGTTACTGGGACGAAGAGATATATAGAACTGGTATAGTGTTTATATTACCTGACAACTCATTATCACCAGTGTTTAATACAAGAGGAATTACTAGTACCTCTCTGGAACCTACAGACTTCTTGTTATATAAAGGAGAAGAAAGGGTTTATATATCTGTTAATGAATCTGACTATTCTTTAACTGGAGAAACTTCAGAAGGAGCTGTAACATCTAGCATAGAAAATGCTAAAGGCGTGTTTCAAATAAACTCTAACCATACAGCCAATAATGACTATACTATATTTGGAATAGATTTCGTTGTAACACAAGAGGTATTATCTGAAATTGCTAAATACGCTAAAGGATTCTTCTTTGTAAGGCAGAAGAGAATACCTCTTGTGTTATGCCAGGCATTAACAGTGGGCTTAGATAGAGAAGCTAAAATACCAGTGATTCCAGTTGGTCAAGGGTCTAATAACGAGATTAAATTTATTGCCGAAAGATTCTTTAACGATGATAGAGTGCTGACTCAATCCTTTGATGATAGGTTGTACTATTTAAGTCCAAATCAAGTCGATATGCGAGCGGCAATATGTCCAGAATATGATTTAAATGCTCCTTATCTGAATCAATTGTTTACTGGTGGAGAATTTAAAATTAGAGAGTCTTCGTTCAGCCCAAGTAACAAGTATTTTACAAGAAGTTATAGGAATTTATATGTTCCTACTTATAAGTCTAGAGAGATAGAGAACTCTTATGTTACGACCAAAATTATAGGCGTAAGTGATAATGTTCCTCTAGTTGCAACTAGTGATTATCAATACAGAGGTAGAGTAGGGGAAGCAGAAGAAGCCTGGAGATTTAGGTATCTGAATAGAGAGAATAAAATAGCTGAAGCTAATAACCTAGTCAGGGGTTCGTTTGGACCCTACATAGGCATTGAAGGATATAACGATTACATGACTATAATAGACATCATGGTACCTGGCTATGAGTATGGGTATGAAACCAAATACTTCTCTATTAGGTACGAAGACAATTCCCCATTTTATGCTATCTCAAATAGGTTTGATATTAATGACCTATCTATTGTAAATGGAAGGCTAAGTAAGGGAGCTGAAGTAATAACCTTATATAGGGGAGATTGCTATATCTGTGAATTTACCCACAGAGTTAATAGAAATTTCCAAGACCCAGATGCTCCTACCAACGACGTCATAGTAGATGAAAATACGTGGAAGGATAATTACAGTCATGAAGATACTGAGAAGAACAAGGAAATTAATAGAGGTGATGTGAATGCTGTGGAAATGGGAATGTGGGTTACGTTTAAAGTTAGGTCTAACTTTAATTTAAATTTAAGAGACTTAGACGCCTCATATCCAACTGAGGAAGGTTTGACTGGACATAAAAGGGGATTTTACCCATTATTAGACATGAGTACTGATGGCTCTTCTAAGATACCAGAGTCCTTAACATATAATAACGGATTTAAGAACACACTAGGGGAGAGATTTAATTTTGAGACCCCCGATGTTCCATATATAAAGAATGAATTTGGAACTAGAATTATGTATTCAGACATCTATGTTAATGATGCATTCAAGAACGGATTTAGGGTGTTTCAATTAACGCATTACAGAGATTATCCCAGAATGTACGGCTCTATCATCAAAATGGTTGAGTTATTCGGCAATATTCTTTGTATATTTGAACATGGCATAGCTTTAATTCCAGTTAATGAACGTGCCGTAGCAGGTGAAGGTTCGGGTGGAAATGTCTTCATTAACACCTCTAATGTACTCCCAGAGAATCCAAAGATGCTGTCGGATACCTATGGTACTCAGTGGCCGGAAAGTGTCGTACAGACCCCGTATTTCGTTTATGGAGTGGATACAGTTGGAAAGAAGATTTGGAGAACTAATGGAGACCAGTTCGAGATTATATCTGATTTTAAGATACAGGAGTTCTTAAATGAGAATATTACACTAAGTGAAAGAGAACTTACCCCGGTAATAGGTGTTAGAAACGTTAAAAGTCATTACAATGCATTCAAACAAGATGTTATGTTCACTTTCTATGATAATTTATATGGATTTGAAGAGAAGGCTTGGAACATCTGTTATAATGAGGTCATGCAGAAGTTTGTAACATTTTACTCTTGGATTCCTTCCTATTCAGCTAACATTGACAATATGTATTTTAGTTTTGATAGGAACACCTCTAAATGGATAAGCAAATTAGGCACATCTAATTCTAACTCAGTAATAGCTGACGGAATCTCTTTGAGTGATAATGTAATAAAAGAAGGAAGTACATTAGTAGGAGCTTTGTCGTTGTCTAATAGAAACCTCCCTATTGAAACTGAACAAGTTACAATAAGTGTATCTTTTGAACTGCAACATGACAACTTTGATAATTACAAGCTATTCGATATTAAAGACGGAAATCTGTTATTTACAGGTGATTATAATTCTATCAAGGCAAATATGTTCCTAATGAGTAATGGAGAAATAGCTAAGGATGAATTGGGAAGGAGAATAAGAATACCGCAAACAGATTCGGCTTATAATGACAAGTTAGTATTACTATTGAACATAAAATGTAAAATAGGGTTAGAGTATGAAGGTGCTGCTGATAATGAAATTAAACAATATGTAGCAGGATGGAAGAATACCACTTTTGTAGACGCAGGGTATTACGAATCCACTGTGGCAGTCATACCTGAATATAACTTGCAATTCTTATCCACAGACTTCTGGAAACATGGTCAGTCTGGAATTATTGATATACAAGACTCAATTCATCCATGTTATTGGTATGGTAAACAGCATCCATTTGAGTATGAATTTGTAGTAGTTGATAACCCAGCTACACATAAGATATTCGAGAATTTACAAATTGTAAGTAACAAGGCTGTTCCGGACTCATTCCATTATGAAGTAGTAGGTGAGAGCTATGAGTTCCATGAGGACAAGAAGAACATGTATATAAGACAAGAAGCTACTAAGGACTTCTATCAATATAATGGTTCTGATATACTGTACAACAGGAATTTCTTAGACCTAAGGGGTAAGCAAAGAGACATTCTTAGAAACTGGAAACCTACGGGACAGAAAGTGAAATCTACAATGTTCCCATTATACTATGCTAGAGTAGATACATTTAATGAGATTGAGGATTACTACAAAGGTAAGACTGCTCCTAATAAGGATTATGTTAATCTATCAGGTTCTGAAATAGTTTATAATGAGAAGCTAGATGAGTTTAGAGTCTGGACTCATGCTAAGGCTGCTGATATTAAAGACCCAAGAATTGGAAGATTAAGAGGAAATATGAATTATCAAGGAGATGTTTGGAATATTCAAATTAATCCTATTATCTTTGTACAGCGAAACGAGCCAGCATGGAATACAGCAAAACTTACTAAGGAAACTATAGATAAGGTTCCTATCTCTGTAGGTAATTCTCCTATACCAAACGACTTAAAAGGATTTGATATAACTTCAGAAACTCCTGTGGAAGACTATATGCCTCAAGATTTAATAGACTTAGGATATGGACCTGAAGATATAGACACATCTGATTGGTGGAGTGGTAGGAAGGAAGCAAGACTTAGAGACAAATACATCAAGATTAGAGTAAGATATACTGGCGAAGAGTTAGCAATAATAACAGCATTAAAGACATTATATACAATAAGTTATGCGTAAAATTATGAAATTCCAATGGGGAAATTCGCTATTAAGACAAGGTATGGGGAGTATAACTCCCCTACAGTCTAGTAGCGACCTCTATACAGCAATGACTGGATTACAATCCGCTAACTTCGATAAATTCTCTCCCGCCAATAATCCTTTATTACAAGCTGGTGCGGCTAGTGGTGACATGGCTTCTAAGGCATTACTAATGAATGCTAATACTAATAAAGCTGTCAATGGATTATCTAAATCAGCTGCTAATATGGCGACTGGAACTGCTGGAAGTACTGTTAAACCTGGTGGAGGACTGTTTAGTAAAGCAAATATCGGTAACACCATGTCTAAGGCAGGAGGCTATGCTGATATGATTGGCAGTTTTATTCCGAAGAAGGAGCAATCAGCACTTACTACTGGCTTAAATCAGGGATATGATGCAGCAGCTAATATGATTTCTAGTGTACCTGGAGTAGGAACTATCGTTGGAGGGGCAATGAAGATTGGTGGTATGTTGTCAGATGGACTTACAGCTTTAGGAGTAGGAACAGACCAAATGACTACTACTGATAAGATTCTTGATAGTAAATTTATGAAGTTAACTCCAATGGGGTTAGTAAATGCTTTCGGAGCTAAGAAGGCTGATACTATCTATAAAGATAACGAAACTTGGGAACAGCAAGGTTCGGCTTATGGAGGTTCAATGGCTAAGGTAGATGATGCCCTTACTAAAAGTGGTAAGAAGTACGGAGCTTTCAGTGGTAAGGCTAGACGTAAGGCTAATGCACAAATAGCAGAAGCTAAACGGCAGCAGAATTTGGTATCTGATATTAATCAAGAAGCACAAGATGCATTTGCAGCTTCTAATTATAGTGGAATTGGTCTTAGAAACGAATTAGCACTTAGTGGAGGTTATAGAAATATGGCAGTTGGTAGAAACGGAATGAAGATATTGGATGCCGAATCGCAATGGGCTAGGGAAGTCCTTACTAAAGCTAAGATTAGACCTAAAGAGAAGTTAGAAGAGCAGTCACCAAAATTTGCAGAGGGAGGTAAAGTCAATGTAATTCCAGACGGAGCATTGCACGCACACAAGCATCATTTAGAGGATATTAGTCCAGAGTATGAACAAGTAACTAGTAAAGGAATACCTGTAGTAACGGAGGAGGAAGGCGGTAAATTGAAGCAACATGCTGAAATTGAGCGTAATGAAATCATCTTCAGATTAGAAGTTACTAAGAAACTAGAAGAACTTATGAAGGACGGAAGCGATGATGCAGCTATAGAAGCTGGCAAATTACTTGCACATGAAATTATTAATAACACTGTTGACAATACAGGTCTAATGGAGGTAGTAGAATGAGAATAGAAATTGGCGATAAGAAGTATAATGTAGAGGTAGCTCAAACAGATGAAGAGAAGACCAAAGGACTGCAAGGCAAGAAAGAGCTTGCTGAAGATGAAGGTATGCTGTTCATATATGATGAACCTCAAACAGTTGGTTTCTGGATGCAAGATACTGACATTCCACTTGATATAATATTTATTGATGAAGATTTTGAAGTAATATCAGTTTATAAGGGACAACCGCACAATGAAACTATTGCTGAAGAAGACGATGTGCAGTTTGTATTAGAAGTAAATCAAGGTTCTGGAATTAAGGAAGGAGATGAGCTTGACATAGACGATGATGACGAGGTACCAACTATGAAGGTTATAGCTCCTGATGGTTCCACTCAAATGGAATTAAATGGAGGAGAGAGAATCTTTAGTAGAAAGAATACTAAAACTCTTATTCGTATGGCTAAGAGAGCAGATAAATCTAAGGCAGATAAAGATTATAAGGCACTCGGGAAGAAGATGTTTACCTATTTAAAACAGCAAGATGAACGTGAGCCTGAATATGTAGAAACAAAAGATTAATTTGGTAATATCGTTAAGTATAACTAACTTTGTGGGAAAGTTAATGTTTAACGTTAAATAGTAATTAACATGAAAATTCAATCTAAAATTTCACGATTTCAACAGGGTGGTGCAGCTCCTGTACCACAAGACCCCGCAGCAGGAGGTGCACCTGCTGAAGGAGCACCAATGGAAGGTGGAGCACCAGAAGGAGCACCAGCAGGTAATCCAATGGAACAGATTCTTCAAGTAGCAGCACAGGCTGTGCAAACGGGTAATTGTGAAGCAGCTCTAGCTGTATGTCAAGCTATCATGGAAGCAGCACAGGGAGGTATGGGACCTGGAGAAGCTCCTCAAGAGGAACCAACCTTTGCAAGAAATGGTTCTAAACTTAGAAGAGTTAGATAATCATTTAACAAGTTAGAAAGGGGCATATATCAAACAGTATATGTCCCTTTCTTAGTTTATAATACGATATGTCACAAGCAATAAGAAAGTATCAAACTGGTGGCAAGTCCTCACAAGAACCAGAGCTGTTTGAGTGGAAAGATGTTAACAAATATAACAAATCAGATTTAGTATCTGGCTTATATAGAAACATTGACACCTATATACAGAATAACGGACTAAAAGGGGACAAAGCTGACCAATTCAGAAAGGCTGCTGGTCAATTCATAGAGGGTCTTAAGTCCGGGACTGTGACTATGAATGGAGACGGAACCTTTACAGATGCTTCTGGGCAAATGAGTAGTACTGGTAAATATGACAAGAAATTTCTAGGATTAGGTACTAAGAATACAGAGAATAATGCATTCAACAGAGTTGGTGATTATGCATTAAGCTATATTAAAGGTATGAGTCCTTATAAGGCACAGGTTGAAGAGAAACCTCAAACTAAGGCAGCTCCAATTTCATTTAAACAAAGACTAGCTAATATAGCTATGGGAGGAAACTGGGATGATAGTCTATGGAGGAAGTTTAATTCACAAGACCGCTTAGGATTCCTAAGACAAGCAATACAATCTAGTCATAATGATTTCATTAATAATCCAGAAGCAGAATATAACAAAGATGTATTCGGAACTAGAGAGAATTGGATAGAGAGGAGCTCTAATCTATTAAAAGCTCTAGAAGATAATAAATATGACCCTGAAGACCTAAAATTCTCTGCCGCTATGGGCTATGGGGATTTAGGTACTTATCTAAATGATAAAGTCTCTAAAGGAGGTAGTGATGTAAACTTGATAGATGCTTACAGGGAGTCCTTAATAGCAGATGCCAAAAGTAAAGGAATATTAGGAGACGAAGCAATTAACGCCTATGTAGAGAAAGGTCTAAGAGACCAAGCTAATAAGGAGAAAGAAATAATAGATACTAATAAGGCTGAACTGAAGACTGAAGCTACTAAGAAATACTTTGAGGATTATAGAAAGAATAATCCGTTTAAATCTTCCATGTCAGGACATTTCGGCAATGTTAATCCTAATTACAATATTGGCAATTTACTGGATTACTTGAAAGGTCAACCAGATATGGCAAATTATTTTATCAATGTATTAGGAAGAACCTCATTTAGACCAGACAACGGACAGCATATAGTTAATAATATGGATGCTGCCTTGAGTGTCATAAGGTCACAGTTCCCAGACATAGGCGATGGCTTTGTAGCAGTGCCCACTACATATGATTTCAATAATTATACTAGTATAGCATATAATCCTGAAACTAAACAGTACAAGGAAGTATCTATGCTAGATATACCTGCGTTGCAACAGATAGCCTATGCTCATTATGAGAATCCTACTGATAGTTCAAAACCTAGAGTTGCTCCTAGAGTACCAAAGCGGGGAGGTTCGTATTTCCAACAGGGAGGAAGTATAGGATTTAATAGGGAAGCTGTTAACGCTGAAATACTTAAAGCTATTAAGGAGAGAGACGCTAAACGTCAAGCTGACAAGGAAGCTAAAGTAGAACAATCTGTAGCATCTGGTAAATCTCCACAACAAGCTGTCAATGATAGTAGGAAGCCAGCAGATACTGGATTCACTGCTTCTGATTATGCAAGGCTTGGGGCTATAGGTGCTGATTTAATATCCATGATACCTGGAGCTGGGGTAGTAGGTTATGCTGGAACACTAGCCAATTTTGGAGCTGATTGGGGCCAAGATGGTCTTGACTGGGGAGATGCAGGACGTTTAGCTATGAATTTAGGTTTAGATACAGTTGGATTAATTCCCGGACTAGGCGCAGCGGCTAAAGGCAGTAAGGTAGTCAAAAATCTCATAAAATGGACTCCAAGACTATTATCGGCAGCAGCTGCAATAAACTATACAGGCCCTGGTATAGAATCGGCTAGAAAGTTGGCTACTAACCCAAAAGACCTTTCCGTAGATGATTATAGAAACTTGGCTGAACTAATAAAAGTTGTAGTTGGGGGTGGTAAAGGGGTTAAACGCCAAATACAATCTAAACAGCTTAGAAATGCTGCTGCTACTGGAAATCATGTAATAACTAGCGCTACTGGTAAAGAATACACTGTCACTGGAGCGCAGTTGGACGAGATAGCTAGTCATGGTAAACTCAAAGACCAACAGGCAGCTTTCCAGAAGATTACTAAGAGTGATGATAGATTAGGTCGTCAAGTTAATTTCTCATGGCACAATCCGTTTATAACTAGTTTGCCCAATTCTGTAGTAAGACCAGAATACAACTTCAACAAAACTAAAATAGTCAGCACTACTAAAGGTGATATCGAAGTGCCTCTAGTCTATTCAGATTCAGAGAAGGGAATAGTTAAAAGAATGCAAACTGGAGTTATATCTATTCCTGGTCTTGATAAGCCAGCTCAATGGTACAACTCTTTCAAATACAGAAATCTTAATAAAGGTCAAGCTAAGCCTTCAGAGCTGTTAGCATTACCTGCCCCTAATCAAGTAACTCCGTCTAACAGGGTATTTCACATGGGAGATGGTAAGTCAAGACAAGTTGTAGACATTACTGACCCAAACAAGCTGGCACAAACTAGAGCCACAGGAGATAGAAACAGACGTAATGAAGCTATTAGGAATGAAAGGCTTAATAAGCAGGCTGAAGCTAGAGAAGCTCAAAAAGCTAGAAATGAAGCTTTGACTGCATGGGCTACTAATCAACCTTCACCTAAACAGCCATTAGCTGGAGCAGCTAGAGCTAATAAGGAAAGGACTTACAGAGAAGTATTCCAACCAGTAGCTGAACGTGAGTACAATAAAGTATGGGATGAAGCAGTTAAGAATAAAAAGGATTTTGGATATGAGGATGTAACTCCTAGAAGGAATGTGTATACTCCACCAACTCCAACTGAAATTACTGTTACTCCTACTAATACGATTACCGATAAGAATGCCAGATACTTATGGGAATTAGTTAATCCGCCCAAACGTAGTACTGCTCATGTTAAAAGAGAACTTCCTAAGAAGCAATCTAAACCTAAGACTAAGAAGAAGTCTAAGGATGACAGAGTTACTAAGAAAGCTAACGGAGGAGTGTTAATTCCTAAATATCAAGGAGGTAAAGCTATACGTAATGTACAATCTGCTAATGATTTGAATTGGAACACAGACGTCTTAGGAAGTGCTGGTTACAACGACACATTAGGCATGATTAACCCAGCAAATGCTAGTACATACAATAATATGCAAAGAGATTACAGTAATCTTGGATTTACTGCTACTAAGCCTGGAGCTTCTAGATTATCTTATAATCAGAACGTAGCTAACTATCAGACTAACTTTAATACTAATACTAAAGTGAATACTGGAACTATGGCTAGTCTGGTTAAATCTGGTAGAATAACAGGTAGAGGTGGAAGTTCTGACAAGGGTACTCAATGGACTGCTGACGGATATGCAGGAGACCAAACTTGGTTAAGACATCTAGGAACTAACAATATCAGTGCTGATAATCTAGCTAAAGTTAGAGCTGGAGTTAATGATAATATTGATGTTGTTAAGAATTTAGACACCGGGATGTTGAATTTTATGCCTAAAGCTAAGGCAGCAGGTATTACTAGTGGAAATCCACAACCAGCTATGCCAACTAAACTAGAATCTCCAGTTCCAGCTATGGGTAGTAATCCTACTAAGAAGCAAATTAGAGATGCTAAAAGGTCACAGAAAGCTGCCGGAGACGGTACTGTACGCGGAGCAGCTGGAGGTGAAAAGAAAGGTTTAGGAGGTTTTAGTGTATTGCCAGAGGATGTGATAGCATTAGGCAGAATGGTTGGAGGATTGGCAACTAATAACAAGGCAGCTGAACAGTACAAAGCTGGACTAAAACCATTGCTAATAGATACATATGAGAACACTGTACCCATTACTGGTAACTACTTTGCTAAAGCATCTGCTGATAGGCAAGCTTCTAATTTGACATCTCTTGCCGCTAGACCTAGAACTTCTGATGCATCGCTTCAGCTTGCTGGAGAATTAGAAGCACAGAACAAAGCTGGTGATATAAGATTCCAAGGAGATATGGCTGATGCTGATATGTTCTATAAGACAAGAATGATGGCTCAACAAGAGTCAGATGCTGCTAAGGCTAGAAGAACTGATGTTGCCAATAGAAATAGAGCTTCAATGCTACAAATTGATGCTGCTAAGGCGCAAATTGATTCTGCTAAGACTACAGCTAATTATCAGCAAGTTATTAATCCTTACCTATCTGGCATTGAAAATCAATTCAGACAGAATAGAGCAGCTCGTAAACAATACGATGCTGAATCTTATAGGCAGGGGTTACTATCTACAATGCAGCCACAATATGATGCAGCAGTTCAAGCTGGGGATACAGCTAAACAGCAACAATTATTAAGACAGTACAATACAGATATGCTTAATTATTCTAGAAATAATGTTGGAATGCCTTGGATGTTCCAAAGAACTACTCCTTCTCCTAATACCCCATATACTTATGCTAAGGGTGGAAGGTTGACAGCCCAGGAAAGGATTATAATTCAAAGAGCTAAGGATTTCAACAGAAGAATGCTAGCAGATAATAAGCAATTCCATAAAGACATAATGGCAGCGAAGAAGCAACATGCTGATATGATTAAACATATGTCTTCATTAACTTCTGAACTAATTAAGAAAGGAATGTCATGGAAATAATAAATAAAATACAGAAGCTACAGGGCGGGGGTATTCCCGCCTTTGTTAGCTATACTAACGTTCCTCAACCGCAACCTACGGCTCCCTATGTTGAAGGAGCAATGAGCAGCAATGCAGAAGCAGATAAGAATACAATAGGAGGTATAGATAAGTCATTGATTACTGCTCTGTATAAAGAGGGTCTTATTAGCGACACTGATGCAGTGGCTGAAGAAATAGGTAATCTATTTAGTAGTCAGAACAACCCATTCAATCCAAATCAAACTGCAACAGCTTATAGAAGAACTCTTCAACTAATGGCAAGACTTAGAGAGGGCAAAACTCAATTAAAAGATGCTATAGCAGAGTCACAGAAGAACGGCTCCTTTGGTGAAATGGCAATTACTACTGACGGCAGATATTATGTAATGGGAGAGGACGGAATTACTACTAAAGCAACTCTAGAGCAAGGTGATAGAGTTCTTACTAATGCAGACCTGGCTGACCTACGAGCTAATAAATTGCCGTATGCTAATAATATATCAACTGTAATTGCTAATGGAGTCAGCATGGATAGTATTAATAAGACAGTATGGGACCTCATTGGTAAAATAGGTAAGGATAGCACTTCTAAAGAGTTCTTTAAAACTAAGAAAGGTAAAGATATAAAGGAGGGAATAGACGAATTACTAGCTGCTGGACAGGACGGAGTGTATAAAATTACAGAAAGTAATACTAACCAATCAAAGAAGGCTAGAGTAGCTCTTACTTACTTGCTGTCTACCATGCCTAATAATGCCAAGGCTTTACTAAGAGGTAAGGCTGCATTGTCTGGATTGGACCCTACTAAAGGTGCATATGAATTACTGGCTGGTATGATTTCATCTGGAATTGATTCTGACTATTCTATTAAAGTAGATTATGATAAGAATGCCACAGAGGGAGCATCTGAATCTGGCTCTAAATCTAATAAGACTATGCAGATTAAACCTATTATGTCTTATTACATGGGGGAGAATGGAGATGCTGGTAAATACATACTTAATCCCGGACAAGGTTACCAAATGGAAGCGGATGCTGTATTTTATGGTACACCACAAGGACAAGATGGTAACTTAGTTGCTAAAGGCTCATTAGAGTCATTACTAATGTCTGGAATTGGAGGTATTGTTGACAGTAATAGCATTCATTTAGGCAATCAGAAAGTCGATTCTTCTAAATTTGGGCAGGTGCTATATGACGGAACTCAACTTGCAAGGGCAGTTCTACCATACACATATGACCAAAACGGCAGTATAGCTCCAGACTTTGAACTTATGCCTAGATTCATCGAAGCTCAAAAAGAAATAGAATCCAGAGGAGCTAATATAAGTGCTGATGAAGTGCAGAGCATACTTATGAAGCATGATTTAGAAGGATATATGGTGCAAGATGCTAACGGAAGACTAGTTTGGGACAAATCTAAATTCCGTCCTTTCTTAATGACTAACGTATATGCCAGCGGGGAAGACCCATGGTTTGGTAGCAAGAAAGGTGCAATTGATGTAGATAGGGCAGGGGAAGGTTATATGACTAATATCAGAAGTATGCCTAATGTTGACCCTGATGATATAGAGAACTTATTTAAAGGAACACTTGGAATGAAACCTTATGATGACATATATAAAACAGTTGCTTATATGCCACTAAGAGAGAGTGCTGGATTAGCTCTTAACGTCGCTGGCGAGAATCCTACTGTACCTGCTGACTGGGGAGATATGACAATCCTAAAAGGAAGGGCAGCTAGAGCAGCTAAATTAGACTCATTTATGACTCCAAGTACATCTAAAATATTAAATAATTGATATGAATGATATAAAGAAACCTAATGATTGGTTTGTAGCTCAATTAGAGAATCCTTCATTTACTATGGACAATTTTAGAGATGTGGGATTAACAGCTGATAATACTGGATTACTAGATAAGAATACTTACAGGAATAGTAAGTTTGTCCAAGAAATGTTTAAGGATGAGAATGGTAAGTTTAATGAAGTAGCATTTAACCAAAAGTATGATAGTGCTGCATTTACTTATCAAAAGTTTGCCAATGACCAATTCGAGGATACAATCATGGAGGACGTTGATTGGGACCCATATTCTCAATTAAAACCTAATGATGCAGAGGATAGACCTATTAATTTTAATGTTAGAAGGGTACTTAATCCTGATAGATTGAAGACTGGTGTGTCACAAATAGGACGCACAGATAATAGAGAATGGACAGCATCAGAACTAGCACAAACACAGAAGGTATTTAACTACGAAACTGGTAAGTACGAAGACTATACTCCTAATGATAATGTTCTATTTGGCAGCCCATTAGGTTTCTTGAAATCACTTTCAGAACCTTTAGTACTTGCCCAATGGGATTCAGACGGGGAGCATAAAGACCCATACTCTGGCAGAATAGTTAAGCATAGTAAAGGTGACCTTAAATACAATGACGAAGGAACCTACTACTATGAGACACTAGCCGGAAGAGAAGCTTATGGTCGTAAGTTTAAATCTATGTTTGACAGTTTTACAGTAGACGGTTCTGCTGCTAATAAATATGACTTCTTTGATTCTGACGGACTTGATAAGTCTGTTACTGGTACTGTTATGAAGACAGTGACTTCACTAGCACCTTTATTTGTACCTTATGTGAATTTGGTATATGGAGGAGCTATGATTGGTGCTCAGTTAATGGATATACTACCCACTATTTATAAATCTACTCTAGGATTAAATGAAGACACTCCTACAGCTAACCTAATACAAGGTATAGGTAGAACATTTAAAGGCTCTAAATCAGAATACTCTCAAGGTAAATTGATGTCAGCAGAGAATTTCTTTGATTTAGTAACCGATGTGGCATTACAGTGGGGACAGCAAAGAACTATCTTCAAAGGCATGAATGCATTACTAGGTACAGATAAGAAGTACAAAGCTGCAATGCAAGCTGCTGATTTGGAATCAACTAGATTACTGGCTTCTAATCCTGATAAATATAAAGGAGCCATAGGCAGCTTGTATGAGATGAATAGGCTTAAAGGTACAAAAGCGTTTGAGACTATTCTTAAAAGAAATAACAGAATGGCAGCTAATACAGCTCTAGGTTATATGGCTATGATGCAAGGTCTTGAGACTTTTGAAGATGCTATAGAGCAAGGAGCTGATAGAGCAGAAGCAGCAGCTATAGCATGGGGAGCAGTAGCTGGCATGTATGCAGTTGATAGAACTGGACTTGGTGAATTATTCTTCCCAGAGCTTAAAGGAGACGCTCTCACTTACAGAAAGGCTATCTCACAAGTAACTGGAGAAATTAATAAGGGATTGGGTCAACTTGCTACTAGTAACATGCCTAAGCCTAACAAGCTGGCTAAAATGTTTAATACTGCTAAACAATACTCTTCTAATTATTGGTCTGACATTAGAAATCATACTACAGGATTCGTAGGTAAGGCCATAGGTGAAGGTCTGGAAGAAATGTCTGAAGAATTAGTAGTTGACCTATCGAAAGCTACATTTAACTGGGCTCAAGAAATGGGTTACACTAAGAGTAAACAGAAACTTGATGCTTGGGAGAATGCAGCCGAAAGATATGGTATGAACTTCTTCGGAGGAGCTCTTGGTGGTGCTATCTTCTATGGTGTAGATATTGCACAGAATAGGAAGGCCACTAATGAACAAACTAACCAAGAACTTATCTACCTTATTAGAAATGGCAGAACTAGCGAGTTAATGGAAGAATTAAATGACATGCGGAAAAAGGGCAAGCTTGGTAATAGGAATCTATCTGCTACTAAGACAGAAGACACAGACCAAGGCACAATATGGACCTCTCCTACTACTCCTAGTGACAATCAAAACGAAGCAGTCTATACCATGACTAAGAATTACCTACAGCATCTTGACGCTGTTATTAATCAAGAGGGATTAAACTTCTCTGATGAACAGCTCCTTGACAAAATGGTAATGGGGGACATTAGGATGAAAGCTCTAGCTAGCTTTGAAGTATCAGATGGGCAGAAGTTCGGTAGAGCTATAGAGAATGGATATAATGGCAAAATGCTTCAGGATTTTAATAGTTTAGTTTCCGACATTGTAGAAGTTCGTAGAAAGATAGCCGCATTAGAGTCTAATACACAAGACACTGGAACAGAAAGTAAGAAGAGTACTACTTATGCTGACGACTTACAAAGGCTAAGACAAGAGAAGGCTGACCTTGATTTGAAGAAACAGAAATTCCTAGACGGAACATTCTCTGAATACTATACTGGTCAAATGCTGTTCGCTATTGATAATAGTGTAAATGCATTCTTCTATGCACCAACATTTAGGGATTTTGTTGAGTTTAAATCAGGACAAAGATTCCAAGATATGGCTCCTGAACAAGTTAAAGGTTACGAGTCTGATTATGCATCTTATAAACAGCAAGACAAGATGCAAGCTCTTGATACAGCCTATGGTATATTTAAGAAGCTTAATAAAGATTTCTCTACTAAACTTGAAGAAGGCACAGTAACTTACGATGATTATTATAAGTTCAAAGCATGGGCATATAATAATCTAATCGATTTAAGAGCCACTGTTGACAAGTTAGATGTGCCAGAAGGTGCTGATGCTGAACAGGTACTTATTTCTAAATTAGGAAGAGACAAGAATATTAGACCAGTACTAAACAAGAAGTTCGTAAGAGAAAGATTCTCTCCTATTGAAGGTGAGTCTGAAGTTGACGCAGACCTAAGACGTCAAGCTATTGAAGTTCAGAATCTAGAAGTAATCGGAAGAGTGCA
>ULSZ01028620.1_pt1 | contig 28619 bp, 20 predicted proteins | sample 1957151 | NCBI WGS metagenome assembly ULSZ01 (sample SAMEA4835721, study PRJEB28245) | human gut metagenome | biome: gut microbiome; material: fecal sample | place: Denmark | collected 2008
CGAATAAATGAGAAGACTACAATGGTATAAACGCGGAGCCGCTTACACTTCTATGATACTTCAATGAGACTTCTCGGTACCAAAACCGAGAAGTCTCATTTCTTTTATCTTATTATCTATCAAGTCTTTAAGTCGATATTTTCAATAGAAAATGAGATTTTGAGACTTTTTTTCTCAAAAAACTTTTTCACGTAAGAAAAAACATTTATCCTTTAGATAGCATAAAGGAAGGTGCGGATGAACCAGTAGCAAACGATACCTGCGATGTAACCTACAAAAGCAATCCAGGAGATGTGCTTCATATACCAGCCGAAGGTAATCTTCTCCAAGCCCATTACTACCACACCTGCGGCACTACCGATAATCAGCATAGAACCACCGACACCGGCACAGTAGGCCAGCAACTGCCAGAAGACACCATCCACAGCCATATCGCCAGCGGCTGCCACAGGATACATTCCCATACATCCGGCTACCAGAGGCACATTATCAACAATACTTGAAAGCACACCGATGATACCAGTAACCAGGTAGTGGTTGCCATCGAATACGACGTTCAAGCCCTGACCCAAAGCTGTCAATACGCCAATCTCAGCCAGACAGGATACTGCCATCAGGATACCGAGGAAGAAGAGGATGGTACTCATATCAACACGAGAAAGCAACTTGGTTACTCGCTTCTGAGTGCCCTCGGCATCAGCTCCACGATGCAAACCGCGATAGAAAACTTCGGTAGCAGTCCAGAGAACGCCCAATACCAGAAGGATTCCTACGAATGGAGGCAAGTGGGTGATACTCTTGAAGATAGGGACGAAGATCAAACCGCCAACTCCCAACCAGAACACAGCCTTGCGCTGACCTTCGGTGAAATCGCTGACCGATGCATTCTGCTGGGCAGAAACCTCAGGCATCACGAGTTCGCCCTTCAACATGGTCTGAAGGATGAGGGCAGGAATCACCATGGAAACCACAGACGGGATGAAGATTTCGGCGATAACGCCGGCAGCAGTAATCAGTCCCTTGTTCCAGAGCATGATGGTGGTAACATCGCCGATTGGTGAGAAAGCACCACCCGAATTGGCTGCGATGATGACGAGGGATGCATAAACCATGCGATCCTTGTGGTCGGTAACGAGCTTTCGGAGAATCATGATCATCACGATACTGGTGGTCAGATTGTCGAGGATGGCAGAGAGGAAGAAGGTAAGGATAGCGATACGCCAGAGGAGCGCACGCTTCGACTTGGTCTTCATCACCTTGCGAACCCAGTTGAATCCGCCGTTCTGGTCAACGATTTCCACGATGGTCATTGCACCCATCAGGAAGAAGAGTGTTGTGGCGGTATCGCCCAGATGTTCCTGGATGATTCCGGTCACCTTCTCCACCATTCCAGCAGCACCGCCTGTATAATCAGGATGCATCAACTGGAGATACTGCATTGGATCCATCATGTAGAGGGTCCAACAACCTACCAACATCAACAGGGCAATTGCTGCCTTGTTAACCTTTGTCAAGCTTTCGGTAGCTATGAGTGCATAGCCGAGCACGAAAACGACAATAATAGAAATTGTAAGTGTAGTCATTACTTTTTATTTATTATTAGATATTCTTTTTTCCTTTATGTATGATTTGGTACTCACAATTGCCAAACGGCTGCAAAGATACAAAAAGAAAAGCAATAACCACACGATTCCTTATTATAATTGTATGTAATCGTTTACTTACTTACGGTTTTAACCTAATAATAACAGATTTTCTTTGCGCATCTAACTGATTATTCTTACTTTTGCACATCATTAAGTATTCTTTTTAAAGCATCATCAATATGAAACATCATCATTATATGAAATATCTGTTTGTGCTTCTCCTCTTCCTTCCTACCAGTCTTATGGCACAGAACAAGGAAGAGAAGATGCCTGGACATATCACAAAAATACAGAAGCTGGAGGATGTGAACGTAACAGGGAATCGTCCTCACTTCATCAGACTCAAGGGATATTATCGCAGTTACCAGACCAACGACTCTGTAATGAAATACTTCAACGACGGCATCGTGGAGTATTACATCAACCTGAAGAATGGAAAGACGGATCTCAATGCCTATTCCAAAAGAAATCTTCACAACAGCCGACTCGTTTCCGAAGACAAAAAGCGAGCATTCATGGTCAGCGACAAAGGAACCTTCCGACCTTGGCCGGAAGAGAAGACACTTATTGAGCAATATCGAAAGAAATATCAGCTGAAAGATTCTCTGGCTCTCAACTCGTCCTGCTCAATCAGCAGACAATAGGCAGTATTCAAACGGACAGCAGCCGGAACATCTGTCAGATAGAAATCAACCAGCTTCCTACCTACAAGAATCTGACACACCAGCTTTTCGGTTATACCCAGACAGATATCTACGACCATGTGGTGGAAGCCTATCAGATAAGTCCTGAAGATTACTATTCCTTCAAGGACCTGCTCTTCCAGAAATCTGACAACAGCTATCTTTTCTCTCACAAGAAAGACAAGCAGCAGCAACTCATCCATGTGATTACCGAGCTATATATCACGGAAAAGGAGTATGTAGAAAAGAAGCAATCCATCAAACCGGATTCTTCTACTCCCAAAGAATCAGCTGCCGCCATTACCGATTTCTGCATCAGAAACAAGATACCTTCCTTGCCTGAAGCAACAGAGCAGGAGATGCAGCAGTTGACTCCCTATAATCCTGCAAACATGAAAGAAATAAAGGAGTAAGGAAACTATACAAAAAATCCGAAACAGATAGCTGACAACGCTTCTGTTTCGGATTATCTTTTCGTATTCTTTCTTATTCTTCCTTAAAATCCATGCGGATTCTGATATTTAATAAAGCTAGCAATAATCATGTTCACAGGTTACTTAGCCACCTTGAATACGGCGGCACTAATGCCTGAAGCCTTGATAGCATCGGTCTTCTTGCCTGATTTATATACAACCTTGCCTGTAGAAAGAACAGAAACTGCCTTGCCACCTACAGAGCTGATGTTGAGAGAGGCTGCCTTGGCACCAGGATTCACGACAACAACATACTTCTCATCACCCAAAGTGCGCTCATATACCATCGGATATTCCTGACCCTTCTGGTTCAGGAGCTTCCAATCTCCCTCATTGTCAAGAGCCTTGGCTGAATGACGCAAAGCGGTCAGCTTACGGGTATATGACAACAGAGAATTCTGATCTCCCTGCTGAGCTTCAACGGTCAACTTTCCGTTTTCCGTATCTACAGGGAAGTAGAGCTTATCAGGCGCACTCGTTGAGAAGCCGGCATTCTTGCCCTTGGTCCACTGCATCGGAGTGCGGGTACCAGAGCGCTCATTGCTACCCTCCTTGTTAGGGAGATTCATCTGATACTTCATACCAATCTCGTCACCATAATAGATAAATGGAACACCTGGCATGGTGAGGAAGAAGGTCATCGCCACCTTCAGCTGGTCTGGCGTGTTGCGGGTACCGATATTAGGACGCTGGTAATCGTGGTTGGCAGATGGAACAGCGATGTAGCCGAGATTCTTGGTGGCATTATATGCCTTGGTATAGTTCTCGCTAAATTCCTTAAGCGAACCCTTGCCCTGCTTGTCGAAATAGCAGTTCTTATAGCTCTGCTCCCACTTGCCCCATGGAGTCTTGCGGTCGAAGAACAGAGAGGCATAGCCCTTAAGACCGAAATGGATGTAGAAATCGATGTTGAAACCGGCAGGAATGGCTTGCTGCGGATTAGCCCACTCTGAAATCAGGACGGTCTCAGGATAGTACTTGTCCTTCCATGCACGCATCTCATTCCAGAGTTTGGAAACCTCCTTCTTGTCAGGGTCGTTCTTGATGAGCGATGACGCCATATCAACACGGAATCCATCCACACCCTTATCAAACCAGAAAGCCATGATGTTACGAATCTCTCTGCGAACAGCCTGTGGTCCAGGCGCATCTACGCTCTGCTCCCAAGGATGATTTGGGTTTGGATGAGCAAAGCCATAGTTCAAGGCTGGCTGGCACTCGAAGAAATTCTTCTCATAATACTTGGCACGAGGAGCATTCGCCTCCACATATCTGCCTCGGGTACTAGACTCCGGACTTGCCTCCTGATGACGGGCTTCTATTTCTTTCTTCTCGCTCTCAGGAATATCGTTCATCCAGATATAATAGTCGCTGTAACGCTGGTTAGGATCTTTCTCGGAAGACTCCTTAAACCAGGCACACTTGGTGCTGGAATGTCCTGCCACTAGGTCGAGACAAACTTTCATGCCACGCTTATGGGCCTCATTGACCAATGTAACCAAATCGGTATTGGTACCGAATCGAGGATCCACCTTGTAGAAATCGATGACATCATAGCCACCATCAAACCATCCCGACTCAAAGATCGGATTGAGCCAGAGGGCGTTCACACCCAGCGACTTGATGTAATCCAACTTGGAAGTGATACCCGGCAGGTCACCAATACCATTGCCATCAGTATCCATATAGGAAGATGGATAAATCTGATAGAAAAGTGCATCACTCAACCAAGCTGGTCCCTTCTTCTGTTCTGCCTGAGCAGAAAGTGTGGTTGCAGCCAAGGCAGCAACCAACAACATTTTATTCATTCTTTTCATGAGCATCATTATTAATTCAAGAAAAATTTCTTTCATAACAACTTAAAATCCTGCATTTTATTGCGCAAGAAGGCTAATTGCGAATCCGCCACCTGCAACGGAGTTCAACTTCAAGACAGACTTGCTGGTTACAGTCTTCTTGGTGATGACATAAGCCTGCGGATTGGTCTTGTAGTTGGCATTCTTTGCATCCTGATAGATGGTAGCCACATACTTCTTGCCCTTCTCGAGGAAATCGAGCTTTACGGTAGACTGATGAGCCTTCATGCCCGTAACGCCACCGACAAACCAGTTATCAGAACCCTTTGCCTTGCGGGCAGCGGTGATATACTCCATTGGTTCAGCCTCCAGATAGATAGACTTGTCCCAATCTACAGCCACATCCTTGATAAACTGGAAGGCATCCATGTGCTTCTCGTAATTCTCAGGGAAATCGGCAGCCATCTGCAACGGACTGTACATCGTTACATAAAGTGCCAACTGACCGCAGATGGTAGAGTTGCAATGAGAACCATTGGCGCAATCCATTTCAAAGATACCCGGTGTATAATCCATCGGACCACCCTGCAGACGGGTGAAAGGCAAGATGGCGGTATGTCCCGGTTTGGTACCTCCGAAAGCCTGATATTCAGTACCGCGAGCACTCTCATTGCCAATCAGGTTAGGATAAGTGCGGCAAAGACCGGTAGGACGCACTGCCTCATGGGCATTTACCATGATGTGATAATCGGCAGCACGGGTTACGGCATGCAGATAGTGATTGATTTCCAACTGACTGTAGTGATGCTCGCCACGAGGAATGATGTTGCCCACATAACCGCTCTTCACTGCATCGTAGCCATAATCCTTCATCAACTGATAAGCTCTGTCCATATACTTCTCGTAGTTCATTACAGAAGAGGAGGTCTCATGATGCATGATGAGCTTCACTCCCTTGGAATGCGCATACTCATTGAGTGCCTTGATGTCGAAATCAGGATATGGAGTCAGGAAATCGAATACCTTTTCCTTCATATAGCCACTCCAGTCTTCCCAACCGATGTTCCATCCTTCTACCAGGACTGCATCGAAACCATGGGCTGCAGCAAAGTCGATGTAACGGCGCACATTGGCATTGTTGGCAGAATGCTTGCCCGATGGCTTGGCATGTACATAGTCGGTTCCATCCAACTTCACGGTAGGATAATCATGGGTATAAGCCCACTCACCCTTACCGGAAATCATCTCCCACCATACACCTACGTACTTCACAGGATGAATCCAGGAGGTATCCTTGATCTTGCAAGGCTCATTGAGATTAAGAATCAGGTTGGAAGACAATACCTTGCGGGCATCATCTGTAATGACCATAGTACGCCAAGGGCTCTTGAACGGAGTCTGCATGTATCCCTTCATACCCTGTGCATCAGGGGTAAGCCAAGAGGTAAAAGTCATGGTCTTGTCATCCAGGTTCAGATGCATGGCAGGATAATCTACCAGGGCTGCCTCATGCAGGTTGATGTAGATACCATCATCTGTCTTCAACTGGAGTGAGGTCTGTACACCGGTATCTGAAAAAACAGTCTGTGAGAGATTGCTGCTGACAGCAGCATGCAGTGCTGGACGGATACCCGACAGACGGGTCTTGGTGTATTCATATTCCTGGGTATCGTAATCACCCGGAATCCACCAGGCGGTATGATCGCCCGTCATGGCAAATTCTGTACGCTCTTCCTTGATGGTAAAGTAGTTGAGATTGCCTTTCTGAGGGAACTCATAGCGTAATCCTACTCCATCATCATAGACACGAAAACGGACGTTCATATAACTGTCGGTGGAATTCTGCTTCAACTCTACCAGCATATCATTATAATGATTGCGGATAGACTTGTTCTCTCCCCAAACAGGAGTCCAGGTCTCATCGAAAGTGGAAGTTTTCTCATTGATAACACTAAAATCAGAAAGCAGATCCTTGCCATCCTTGCCGCCCTTGGCGAGCTGATAACCCAGACGGCTAGGCTTGATGATTGTCTTGCCCTGATAGGTCACACTATAGGTAGGCACAGTGCCATCCAAGGTGAAGTTCACCTTGATTTGTCCGTTAGGAGAAGTGATGTCTCCTGCATCTGCTGAGATGCCAAAAGCCATCAGAAGGCTTGCGAGCAAAAAGAGTTTTTTCATATTATTTTTTTTTAGTTTATGACTGACTACTTAGTATATCCTGGATTCTGCTTGAGTTTCTTGTTCAAGTTGAGCACGGCATAAGGGATAGGATAAACCATGGTATAGCCCTGCGTATCATCATTGTAATCACCTGCAGAAGCATTGTGGGTCACACCCTTGAAGCGGTCAGCAGTAGGCTCTGTAAAGGTACAGAATCTGATCTGGTCTTGGCGTCGTACTCCCTCCCAAGCCAGTTCCAGCATACGTTCATTCAGAATGTCATTGAGCGTAAGTTCTGTACGAGGTGTAGCAGCAACACGGCCACGAACCTCATTGACAATTGTGAGAGCCTCAGCCTTGTTACCCATACGATACTCAGCCTCAGCCTTCAGGAGCAAGGCATCGGCATAACGCCAGATCACCAGGTCGTTGTTGAAGCTATACTGCTGGGTAGTGGACTTGTCAAACTCATACTTCTTCATTCTGGCACCGGAACACTTCATGGCATGAGGGTCATCGGCAGCAGTGAAATCCACCTTTACAGCCAATGGCATATACTCCAGTGGTTTGTCAGTGGCACCGTCCTCTACAGCCTTTCCTGTCTCCTCCATATAATCCTTGTCGGTATAGAAGTTGAGTTTCAGACGAGGGTCAGGGTTAGCCGTTCCATAGCCATATACCAGCATCTGCTGCTTGGAAGAGCAGGCTCCATTCCAGCCCTGGTAACCGATGGCACCACCATGGTTATAATGCAGGGTGCGGACGATGTTGTAATCCTCTATCTTATAGTTGACGCAATCATTCGGGCGAGTCCAGATATTCTCCACGGAATTCTGGTTGGCTACGATGAAGTTGTCGGCATAGCTAGGCTGCAGGCGGTAACCCAAGCTGGCAATCTGATCAGCACAATAGACTGCTGTTTCCCACGCATTGCGAGTTTCACCATCCAAAGTAATGTTTATATTTTTGCCCATTTCAGAAACCGTCTTTCCCTGCTCCTCGCTGGCAGTAGCCTTGCCGCTCTTGTCTGTTCCTACAAAGGCACTGTAGCTGGTTGGAGTGGTATCATCGATGGTATAGACCGGTGCATTGATGGCACACTTAGCCATACACATATATGCCACAGCCTTGGTGATACGGCCATAATATTCACCCTCGTTCTGACTCTTACCGTCTGAAAGATGAGGAATACATTCTGCCAACTCAGAAGTGACAAACTTGAAGACATCAGAGCGGTTGGACTGATTCACCTCGTTAGCACTCACCTGAGAAGAAACAACCAATGGCACCTGTCCGAAGAGATCCATCACATAGTAATAATAGACAGCACGAAGGGCTCTCAATTCATATACATATTCAGCATACTCCGGATGTTCACCCAGGTACTTGTTGAGTCGATCGATAGAAGAATTGGCAAGACCGATGACACGATACAGGTTGTTCCACACATCGTTATACTTGCTTACAGACGACTCAAAGTTGTGGAGGAAGATATTCTGCCAGGTTCCACCATCTACCCAGTCACCCTGACGACCAGGAATCATACTGGCATCAGAAGAGAACTCCTGGAAGGTGTGTACCGAGCCACCATCGCTTCCATACAATCCATTTCCGATGGAAGAATATACGTTAGCCACTGTGTTTACATATACCAGCTTAGGGGTACTGAAAGCCTCTTCCTCAGAAAACTTGCTTCGTGGAGTCTCATCCAGTGAGCAACTAGCCAGTAATATCGATGAAAGAAGCATTGAGCCTATAATATATTGTTTCATAACTGTAATCCTTTATATATTAATAATGTAATTCTTAATTAGAACTTGTTATCTATTCTATGTGAAAACATTTAGAAATTCACTGAGAGCGACAGAGTATAAGTACGGCTCAGAGGATAGATGTTCTTGTCGTCAACACCCAGATTGTCGCCACTGATGGTTGCTGAGTTGATCATTGGAGTCAAGCCCTTGTAACCAGTGAGGGTACAGATATTGTTGACTGACAATGCAAGGTGAATGTTGTTGATGAACTTCCACTTGAGCATATCCTTGGTAAAGGTGTAGCCCAGAGAAGCGTACTCGAAGTTCATATAGTCACCCTTTTCCAGCCAGTAGTCAGAAATCTGAACGTCATGGATTCCCTTGCCGTTATTGAGATGCTGTGCACCGCTCAGGATATTATAGGTTGGGAAATTACTCATATTGTTCAAGGTCATGGATGTGGCATTGTAAATCTTATGACCGAAAGCACCGTTAAACTGCATAGTCAGATCCCAGTTCTTGTACTTGAAGCTCATATCCCAGCCGAGGAAGTACTTAGGAATTGCCTGTCCGCAAACCTTGCGGTCGCCACTGTCACCCGTATCAATGGTACCATTATCATCAAGGTCTTCGATGATATACTGTCCATTCTCATCAATACCTGTGCAGTGAGGCAGATAGAATACACCTACAGGCTGTCCCTCAATGAGATAGGTTACGCCATTATTATGTACCAGACCAGCCGCACCTACGGTGGCAACAGAGATATGCTCGCTCGTTGTCATAGGCTGTCCCTTGTAGGTACCGCTCAACTTCTTCAGCTTGTTCTTCTGATAAGAGAAATTCAAACCGGAATTGAAGGTGAAGTCCTTTGTCTTGATGATGTCACCTCGAACAGCCAGTTCAAATCCCATATTAGTCATGGTACCCATATTGGCCAGCAGACGGTCGTAAGTGAAAGGAGGTACCGGCACGGTATAGGTATAAAGCATATCTGATGTTTCAGAAGTGTACCAGTCGAAGGTTACATTGAGACGCTGCTTGAACATCGACAGGTCGAAACCGGCATCAAATGTCTTCTTTACCTCCCACTTCAGATCAGGGTTGCTGTTAGAGGTAACCGCAAAAGTAGTACTTGTTGCGCCGTTGACGGTAGTTACACCATTAGGCTCCATCAGGGCGAGAGAAGTATAAGGATCGATGGCATCCTGATTACCGGTTACACCATATCCTGCACGAATCTTGAAATTGTCTATCTGCTTGATTTTCTTCATCCAAGGCTCATTGCTGATTACCCATGCCAAGGAAGCAGAAGGGAACCAGCCCCACTTCTGACCATTACCCAACTTAGAAGAACCATCGGTACGAACATTGACGGTAGCGATGTATTTGTCAGCCAGCATATAGTTGACACGAGCCATATAAGAGCTCAGGGTATATTCGGTGTAGTTAGACTGCAGATTACCCCAGCTCACATTGGCAGCAGCCTTCATGTTATTAAACTTGAAGTAGTTGGTATCAAATCCATGTGCTTCCTGTGAGTTCCAGTCGTAGGTGTACTTCTGTCCCTCCATCAGAGCCAAGGCATCAATGTGATGCTTGCCGAAATCCTTGGAGAAATTCACCATGACGTTGCCCATATAGTCCTTGCGGTTGGTATTGGCAATATAAGCCCATCCGTTACCGTTCAGCTTACCCATCTGGATATTGTTAGGAATATAGAACTTATTGTCACGGTTCCAATAATTGTATGAACCAAAGGCACTTACAGTGAGTCCGTCGATGATGTTGACCGTTGCCTTGCCATGAACATTGACAGAGGCATCCTTGTAGAAGTCATCAATATCGAGCAATCCCAGTGGATTCCAGACTTCATTGGCAAGCAGATCCTCATCCCATTCGCCCTTGTCGTTTCTTACATTAGGATAAGTAGGGTTATAGGCTGTAGCAGAATAGAACATCTTGTGCATATCATACTGGATATTGCTATTGCGCTGAGAACCGAATATGCCCAGTTCCAGCTTCAGATGTTTGTCGAAGAGATACTGGGTTCCATCCAGCTTTGCTGTAAAATTCTTCATATCAGAATTCTTCAAGGCACCCTGACGGAGAACGAATCCCAGAGAAGCACGAAGACTGGAAGTGTCTGTACCCGAAGAGAAAGAGATGTTATGATTCTGTGTGAGGCCCACATTGCGCTCAATCTCCTCGAGGAAATTGGTATCGCCACCCATATCGGTATAGGTCAGCCCCAAAGACTTGGCAGTCTCACGATATTCTGAAGCCGACATCGGATCCAGATTCTTATAAACTGTATTGACACCAAACTGGCCATTGTAGCTTAGGCTGGAATAGCCCAACTTGCCCTTGGCTGTGGTAACAACGATGACACCGGAAGCACCACGTGAACCATACTGGGCAGTCTCAGAAGCATCCTTCAGGATGGTGAGACTCTCAATATCGCCAGGAGCCAGAGAATTGAACATCGTCATATCAGCAAAGACGCCATCGATGATAATCAACGGGTCGTTACCACCTGAAAGAGAAGAGGTTCCACGAACACGGATACTTGGAGAACTGGTAGGGTCGCCGCCAGCCTGAGAAATGATAACACCCGCAACCTTACCCTTCAAGGCCTCGGCAGGACTGGTTACCACACCCTTGTTCATATCTTCTTTCTTGATGCGATCAACAGCACCCGACACCGTGCGCTTGCTGCCCACAGCATAACCAACGACAACCACCTCATCGAGCACCTCGTCGTTTTCTTTCAGCGAAACATTGATAACATGATTTCCCTTTACAGGAATTTCCTGGGTACGGTAGCCCAGATAAGAGAATACCAGGACGGAACCATCCTTAACATTGTCAAGCTTGTAGTTACCATCCAAGTCGGACACTGCACCATTCTTGGTATCTTTCACCAGAATGCTGGCACCTATGACAGGTTCACCTGTGGCATCTACCACCTGACCCTTAATAGTTGTCTGACCAAGAGCATTAAAAGTAATAAAGCATCCTGCTAACAGCAGACCTACTTTCTTTGAAAGGTTGCTTTTATCCATAATCTATAGGTTTATAACGATTAAAATTGTTTGATGCCGTAAAAATACGTCAAAATTCAATAGGTTGTTGCGATTAGTAGGTTTTTGGTAGATTACCATTATCTACTATCCGACTTATCAGGCTGAATATCAGCAAATTAAAGATTTCTAAAAAAAACACGTTAGTAGATGCGAGATTCTGAAAGTTTTTTATTACTTTTGCAGCAGAATATTTAAAACATAAGAAACATGAGACATTTTATAACTATCGTACTACTGATACTACTACCACTATGCGCAAAAGCAGACAACAGCCAGCTCTACAAACAGCTGGATGCTGCCCTGGAAAAACGTGCGCATTATGTAGAAGTAAAAGAGAAAAGTCTGAACGACATCAAGCAGGGTGCCAAATATGTAACCAGCAATGAGGACAAGCTCAAGCTTTACGAGCAACTCGCCAATGGATACAAAGCCTACGAGTATGATTCGGCGATGACTTACGTAAAAAAAGGCCTTGTTCTTGCCCAAAAGAGCAACAACATCTTATATTATAAAAGATTCCAACTTAGCCAAACCAGCCTGCTTATCACACGTGGATTCTATGCTGAAGCAAAAAACATCATGCAGAAGATAGAACCCAAGGAAGAAGATCCGCTTGACTATCAGTTTCAATACTATTATACACTTTACGGACTATATAACAACTGGTCAACCTATTGTGAAAACAATGAATTCAGCAAGATTTACGACCAGCAGAAAGTGGAATACCTGAAGAAAACATTAGAACTGTCGCCAAAGAAAGATGCATTCTATTACTACCTGCTGGGAGAGTTTTACTATTACAGCAATCATTCCAACAATAACAAGACCATCCAATACTACAAAAAAGCACTGAGTATGGAAAAGCCTGACAGCCGTCTCCATGCCATGACCGCCTTTGCCCTATCCGAAATATACAAGAAATCCAACAACCAGAAACTGACGGAACATTACCTGCTGGTTGCAGCCATCTCAGACATCACTTCTGCCACAAAAGAAAACGTAGCCCTGCAAGACATCGCACTCTTCATCTACAAACATAAGACCAGAAGTCTGAATAAAGCCCAGGAATACATCAACCTATCCCTGGAAGATACTTATGCATACAACAACCGATTGCGCCGCATTGAGATTTCATCCAAATTGCAGATGATTACCAATGCCTATACAGATGACATCAGAGCCACCAACAGCATGCTCTACATCGCGCTGTCGGTCATTTTCCTGATCTTGCTCGGAGTGGGACTTAGCAGTCTGTTCATCCGCAAGAAGAACAAACTTCTGAAACAAAAGAAAGACGAAATCACGGCTACATCGGCAAAAATGGAAGTTCTCAACAGCCAGTTGCACCTCATCAACGACGAACTGAAGGACACCAACCAGAAGCGCGAGAGACTGATAAAGGTGTATATTGACCTGTGCTATAAGAACATAGAGAGAAACAGCAAACTGCGCACCTTGGCAGTAAGAAAGATCAAGGCCAACCAGAGTAAGGAGCTGCTGAGCCTCCTTTCTTCCTCAACCAATACAGAGAAGGAGAACAAGGAGTTTCTGACGGAATTTGACAAGGCATTCCTGTCTCTGTACCCAACTTTTATAACCGAGCTGAACAAGCAGCTTACAGAATCGGCACACATCCAGCTGAAAGAGAACGGAGAAATGCCCCCTATCCTCCGTGTGTGCGCCCTGTTAAGATTAGGCATCACCGAAAGTTCAAAGATAGCCGGCATCCTGTCTTATTCGCCACAAACCGTATACAACTACCGTTCCCTGCTCAAGAACAATGCCATCGACAAGGAGCACTTCGAAGAAAATGTGCTCAGACTCTGCATGGTGATAGCCGACTGATCGGAGATTAAGAATACGGCACAAATATCCGAAACAGATAGCTGCCAATGCTTTCTTCCGAAAAAATGGAGCTGATTTGCCAAAGTAACATCTTTGCCGCAGCTTCGTCAATGCTTTTCAACCTCATCGCAACCCCAGTGTAATATAACCACCGTACCTTTGCAACCGAAATCAAACGATATAGGTTATGAATGCTAAAAGGGGAATTATTGTATTAGGATTGCTCTCGGCGGCTAGCATGCCAACGTGGGCGCAACAGATTAAAGGAGTGGTTATCGACCAGAAATCGAAGGAAATTGCCAAAGTTTCTCAAACAAGCAACCTTTTTTTAACTTAAAGTTGTATAAAAAAGAACTTGAAGAAGATGTTTCATATTTTGCCTACATGTTTCAAAAAGATGCATATCTATCTTCAAACGTTGATGTCCTGAAACAGGACATCAACCTTCATTTGTCTTAATCCATGAACTTGATCATGTCCTGGCGTCTTGGCTTTGCCTCTGGCGATTCGTCAGGATAACCCAGGGCGATGCAGTAGAGCAGCTTATAATTCTTGGAGAATGCCATGCGGTCGAGGTAAGGCTTGGCCGACGGAGAATCCAGTATCCAACGGGCAGAACTGCCCAGACAGCAGGAACCGATGCCCCTTGACCATGCTGCAAGAATGATGTTCTCGCCAAGCAAACCGCAATCAATCTGCGCCATACCATAAGTAGTATCGTAGGCGATGCAAACCACGCATGGAGCATTCACGAAGATGTTCTTGAAGCCCTTGCGCTCTGCTATCTTAGGATTATCCTTTACCACGGCTTGGGTGATTGAATCGATGAGAGCAGGAGAATCTATCACTCTGATTTCATACGACTGCAGGTTCTGCCCGTTTGGCGCATGGATGCCGCATTTCAGAATCTCGTTCAGGGTATCGCGGCTGATGACGGAATCCTTGTAAGCACGGATACTTCTGCGACTCATCATCAAATCGGTTACCACACTTGCAGAGTCAACGCTGGTCATTGCCTCCGGCTGTCTGTTCTCATTGCAGGCAGTCAACATCAGTGCTGCTGCCAATCCTAAGAAAATCTTCTTCATATTACTCATGATTAAACTTATATTCCTATTAGTATATACCCATGTAGCGCTATTAGTATTTATCCACGTAGCGTTATTAGTATATACCGTGCAAAGATAGCAACAAATACTGGTATTCAAGAAGATACGTTATGATTTTTAAGAGTTTTTATCGGTCTCTCCGCCATTCTTTTAACAAGTATATATCATAATAGCCAAACATTTTCCACCTATTTTGCTAGAATTTCCCAAAAACTTCGTATCTTTGCAATGGCTTTATACAAGATAAGCTGTTTATAAAATCATCAAACATAGAATTATGGAAAGAAAAAGTTATTCTATAGATATAAATCGCATTGCACAATATGCCATGTATGCATATTGCATTTTCGCATTGTTTTCGCTGGCATTTTCTGTTTGCAGACAAGCGGGCTTATCCTTCAGAACAAGCCCCATCCTGATTCCAATGAGTCCCATCCTGGTTACCATCAAGCAACTGGTCTTGCAGCTCGCCCCTATAGCTTTATGGGGAATATTCCGTTACACGCTACCGGCAGGCGTAAAATTGCTACGACGCAGCAGCGAGTTGATGGTACTTTACTATGTGCTCTCATTCATCCTGGGCCAATGCTTCAATCTTCATCTCGTAACGATGATGCAGAACGGACAGATAACACCCACGGCAACTATTCTTACCTGGATACAAAGCTCTATGGGATTGATTTCCGTCATCGCCTCCCTGGTAGCCGGCTGTCATCTGTACAGCAAGCACAGGGGCAACATGCGCAAACTGGGCATAGCCCTTGTCCTGGTTTTCATCGCATGGCTGCTATGCTCGAATCTCCTCCCTGCGGCAGTGTTTTATCTGGCAGGCAACACCCGGCAGACAGCCTTCATCAGCATGTACATCATCAGTATGATAACAACGACATCGGCTTATATATACGCCTACTACATGATGTATCGGGCGATAAAAACTATAGGATGTATCGGGCAATAAATACAAATTCTCGGATATACAGATTACAGAAAGTGTTATCAGTTTTACAGAAAGAAATTTGCAATACGCTGCAAATTTCACCAAGAAACACAAGAAATTTGCAATGCGCTGCAAATTTTCCAAAAAAGTTTCGTATATTTGCAGCGCATTTCATTTTTAGCAATCAAGATAGAATGCAAAATGAATAGCAAAGTGAATAAAGAGAATATGTGCTCGACTGGCTTATGGAATGCTATGATTCGCCAAAAAAATAAGACTCACACAGAAAAACAATGATGGTAAAGAATCAGATTTTTGAAAATATCATGAGCCGTACATCGGTGAGAAGTTATACAGACATGCCACCGCTCGCCATCGTGGTTTGCGGATGCCTTGACAAGACGCTGGAAGGCACAGAGCAGGAGTTCTGGATTCAAGACTGTTCGGCAGCCACGGAGAACATTCTGCTGATGGCTCACGGCCTGGGACTCGGCGGTGTATGGACAGCCCTCTATCCCCTGAAAGAACGATACGAGGGAATGCAGCAACTGCTGCATCTGCCCAAGACGATGATTCCGCTCAATACCCTCATCATCGGATATCCGAAGAATCAGGCGGAAGCAAAGGATAAGTGGAAGGAGGAGAATATTTCCTATAATAAATGGATGGAGAAAAAATCATAATACTAGAAAAAAGTTATAAAAAACTCCGTTTCTGAGTTTTCAAGACATCAGGAACGGAGTTCAAATATTAATCCTCGAACAGTTTATGAAATTCAACGGCATCCATAAATTGATAATTTGGATTATTTCCTACATTTCTTCTAAGCCTATTTAAATTGGAAGGAGTTGCAGCTTTCTTTGTCAGCAAAACATAGAAACAGTTATCAAAAGAATAGTTAGAAGTAACCATTGCCTTTGATTCACTAACCTTTTTTGCTATCTCCTTTGAATCCAAATTCCTGGTATTGCTTAGTCGGAATTTTGCATCGGCCAAAAGTAATCTCTTATCATTCACATGCAATAGCATATCTGCAGAAGATTTCTTATCAGCATGATGTTTTTGAGAAATTCGTCTCTGAACATCATCAAGTTCTATTGCCTTATCAGTGTCAGAGAAAAGATTTTCTGAATTTGGGCATCCCTCCTGCTTCATCAAATGATGCAAGCCGACTAAATCTTTTGCTGTCCAACAATCAATCTTGATTCCCTGATAATTGCCAATTTTAAATTTCGCCATAGTTCTCTACGTATTTCTGAAGAGTATCAAAAGACTTGTTGAATGATTCAAATACAGGTTCGATGTCACAGCCCAAATTCTTATAGTAGAACGAGTCTGTACCTTCACTTTGCTCTGCCAGATAAAAACGAGTAGTATTCAACAAGCCCTCTTTTTCAGAGATATACCTGATAGCCGATACCATATCGGGATTGTGACTCGTGATGAGTATCTTGGTTCCAAATGTTTTGTTGATGCGAACAAGAAGATGCGCCAACTCAACCACCCATTGTGGATGAAGATTTGTTTCAGGCTCATCAATCTCCAACAAAGTGTTTTCTGTCAGCCACCCGTTTTCTATCAGACGAAGCATATAAACCAGCGGTTTGAATCCCGATGCTATATCTTCAATTCTAATATCCTTACCATTGTTGCTGTGATAAACTAAATCAACAGCATCGAAATTTTCCTTTTCTACAATAGAACCATCTATCATTTTATTAATAGAATGAAGTAATTCCTGTTTGCCGGTAATCTCACTTCCTTTTTCATTTACGTGAACCACTTTATGTGCCAAGGAAGTCATCAGAACCCTATCTGATTGACGAAGAGAAATAGCTGCTGGTGTTCCTATATATATGGCATTATTTAAACTATATATCTTTCCAAGTCTATCAACAAGCAATTCCACTTCATCTTCCTTAAAGCTTATGCTGGCAGGAAAGCCATCCTTTTCCCGATATACAGAAGCGATTTTCTCTTTCAAGTAACTGATGGGACGATTTTTTTTGTTGTTTTCATATTTCTGAAGACATTCAGAAAACAACTGAATGGAATTTCGTTCTATATCCTCATGAACATGATTTTGTTCAGTAATCCCAAAAAGATTAAGCACTCGACGCACCTGCTGAGGATTCTGCTCTTTCTGAAGAAAGTTAACCAGCATGTCATCAAGTGAACCAATCGCTCTTTTATAATAAAAATCGAGCTTTTCCACACCGCCATTACTCAATGTTACCATTGTCATTAATGATAAGGTATGGTCAAAAAATCGTTTTTTATCATCATCCAGATAATTTGATATATCATCCAGCGCATTAGAATATTTCTCTAATGATTTGATAATCATATCTCTGAAATCAGAGAAAAAGAAACTGTCTAACACTGACAATGTATTGACGATATAATACAACCAACGGGACATAGTGCTTTTTCCACAGCCATTGCTACCCACGATAACTGTGATACCCTCTATTTCGATATCAGCATGCCCTATAGCATGATAATTGTCTATATTAAATTTATACTTGCTCATTATTCAAACTATTTTAATGCAAAAATACGATGTTTTTGTGTAACCTCCAAATTTTTCTGCTATTTTTAATTGAGTTCCCCAAAATCTTCGTATCTTTGCAGCATTTTAATTCAAGCAATTATGGAAAAATATACCCCTCCTGCTCATATCCCCTGCGATAATGATGAATCATATTGACCAGCGGTTGAAGGCGGACATCCGTTACTGCCATATTCCTGAATCTGGCATATTGCTGATTGTAAAGCGCGGCATTGCCTTCAGCCAATCTTTCCTCGATATCAGATGGCACCAGGAAGGAAGACCGATTACCCAGATGGGCATAAAACTCTGAAAGATAGATATGAACTCCTGCCAAATCAAAATCGCCGAAATGAATGTAATGATTGGGAATGCGTAGAAGCCATGACCTGAGATGCTCCAGGTTTTCCTGTGGATAACGGCAGACAAACAGGAGTTGCCTGCCAGGAAACAGGGCATCGAAAAGCCAACGCTGCAACCGAATTTGCATGAAATTCTCAGCATTCTCCATACCCACAACTATCACGTCTTCCGGTATCTCGAAACGATCCGGCTGATTGATGAAAACGGAACTGCCCTCCATCGGATGAAGTATGAATGGCTTTCCATCAAGCATAGCATCTATCTGAACATAGCAATCTACCAGAAAGCCACGAAATGTATTCACCTTCTTAGCCTTTGAATCACCTACCATCCTAACCATATCAGCCCTCGTCTGCATTGAGGAAGAAGCGGAAATCCATTCTTCTAAAGAACATTTCAAACCAAAATCCTGAACCAATAAGGTACGGCAACTCTCTCGCATGGCCTCGGCTATGCGATATTTGCATCTACTGCCATTGTTCTTCAACATCAGGAGCCCTTCCTGCCTCAGCAAAGCCGTGAGGCGAGGAGACAGCTTCGACGAAGCTATCTCCTCACCCTTCAACATTGCCAATATCTGTCGGGCATCGCCCAATCCTAACTTTTCCATATCATCCAGTATTTCATTTTATCCAGTATATCATATCAGCCGATATTTCCATACACGAGAGGTTTTATAATCTCTTAATCAATTGAGTTACCTTTGTATTTGCCCTATTGTCCTTGCTGAGCAGATAGGTGTATTTATAATCCTCCACATTATAGGTAGTTGGCGAACTGTTCACCAGCAGGATGTTGCGGCGATTGGCAAAGTCGAGGATTCCTTTCACGTTGTTAGGATGCAACTTGCCTATCTCGTCCATCATGCAATGAATCTTGAAATCGCCCGATTTCTTCGATGCCTTCTCCTTAAACACGTTGATGAGCATGATGTTTACCATCGCCTTCACCAGAATGTCGGTGCCATCAGAGCCCACATTTGCTATCTTCTCTACCCATCCCGTATCATTATCGCTTTCCTTGATGCGAAACTCCAACTTAAAGGTATCAGCCACCTGCAACTGCTTGCGGTTAGGCTCATCCAGAAGCCCCTTCATAAAAGCAAGCAGATATTTCACCGCCTTGGCATTCACATCCTGGCGTGACTCGGTGGCAAAGAGATCCATCTCTCCCATATTGAACTGATTCTCTTCCGCAAAGTCTCTGATTCGCAAGAGGAGGATCATCAGCTGATCGTTGCTCTTCAACGGGCGCAAGGCGATTTCCCTGATAACACCTGCGAAATTCCGCTCCTCGAAATCGTGGTTGATATCGTTGATGGTCTTGCCGATGTCGCCTTCCCTTCGGGTAAGATCACCCACCTCCTTGGAGATTCGGAAGATGATGTCGGTATATCTTCCACTGATGCGCTTCTGATATTCCGAGATTTTATCATTATCCACAAACTCGCAGAGATTAGATGCGAAGGCGATGAACTCCTCTTCCGTTACCGGACTTACATTGAAATGGAAGGTGTTGTGAGCAGAAAACATACCCAGGAACTGCTGCGATTGCTTCTTGAAATTGTCGAGCGTACGGCTATCCTCATATATCTGGCGCTTCAGCTCTTCTACGATGGCAAGACAATCCTTGGTGGTGATTTTCTCCCCAATCTCACTACTACCCAACGGGCACAAGGTTGCATCGCTCCGGAAGTTCTTTACTGCATTCAAGCCCGCCTCCAGCTTTCTTAAAGCAGCCTGCTGTTCAGCCAGTTTTTCCTGTGCCACAGACAATTGCAGCTTGAGTCTTTCACTGCGCTGCCTGAATTTATCTTCAATCGTCATCAAAGCCTCAGCCTTGTTTTTCCGTTCCTGTCTTACGGAAGATTCCTGGTCAAAGAGTTCTATCTTGTCGTTTCGGTAAACCGCCACCACATCACGATTCTTCCTGATAAACGCCAATTCAGCATCCAGTTCTGCTATGCGCTTGTTGTAAGCATCCAAAGCCTGGGTATCCATACCCTTGCCATGCAGTTCATCGTGTTGTGCTTTCATGATTTCCAGTCTACGGGCATCCATCTGGTTCTGCTTATCTTCTATCTGGGTACGAATATCCTGGGCAAAGACTTCATATTTCTGAGTCTCCACCTTAACCTGCCGGTTGTATTCCGCCTGATGCGCTTTCAGTTTGCGCAGTAAATCCGTCTCCAGCTGGTGCTTCAGTTCTTCCTTTTTCACCTTATCGGCAACCAGCGCATTCTGCTTATCTTCCAATTCAGCCATCTGTTGGCTGCGCCATTTCTCCAAACGGTTTTTCAACTCCATCGCTTGCATTTTGAGCTTCTTTTCCGTCTGAGGCAGCAGTTGCATTTCAGCCTTTTTAGCATAAAGCGATTCATTCAGCTTTCTTATCTGAAGCTGATATTTCCCCTTCAAGTTTTTATTGTCCTCCTCATGCTGGTTCTGTAAATCATTCAGCAGCTTGATGATGTCTGCACGAAGTTGTTCTTTTTCTGCGAGTTGCTCCTTCAATTCCTTGGGAGTTCTGAATTTTCGCTCTACCGCTGCCAGATTGATGCTTACACCATAGAGAGAAGCAGAGGTTGATGATGAAGATGAAGACGATGAAGACGAAGAAGATAATGATGACGAAGAATCGGCAACCAATTGCGGATTCAATACATTATTATATAGTATCGCCTCCTCATCTACCACTTTTCCGATATTCTCCTGCCATCCCTTTCTGTTCTGGTCGAGCCATTCGGAAAACGAGCCTTTGCTCTTCTCCAGGAGATTCTGAATTTTTCTGATTTCAGCCTCAACATCCGCTTTCTGCTTCTTGGGTTCATCGAGCGAAGCCTGGTATTTCAGTTCTGCTATCTCCAATTCCTTCTCAGCTTCCTGACGCAAGGTTTCAATGCGCAGTTCCACTTCCTTCATCTCGGTTTCCACCTGAAATTGTCTGGCTGTAAATTCGGTAATCTCCTGTTCGTTTGTCTCCATCTCACGGGCAAAAGGATTCTCGTGAGCCACCTTTGCCTTCTGAATCTTCAAGGCAGTTTCCTCATGCACCAGTTGCGCCATCATCTCATCCACAGCAGAAATCTTCTTCTGAAACACCTCTCGGGTTTCCGTTTCTGCCTTTCTCCATTCCTGCATCAGGACTTCCTTCTGGGTCATCAAGGCTGCCTGATGTTCATTGAGCAAGGTGGTCTTGCTGTTTCTGAAAGCACGCAAATCCATATCCAGCTGTTCGAGCAGAGCCTTATACTTATCCACCACGTTCTGATAGGATTTCTCCAGTTCTGCCTTCATCGCTTCCTGTCGCCTGCGCTCATCTTCTATGATGGTTTCCTGCTCTACTCGCTGCAAGATATCTTCTATATGAATTTCCTCATAATGCTTGCGCTTGGCGGCAGTTTTCTTTAGCTGCGCATCGAGTACGCCCAATTCACGGGAGAGTTTATCACGCTCCTTTCCATATTTTTCCTGTTCCTCACCTATCAGACGACTTACCCGGTTGCATTCCGCTTCACTTTCCTGGATATCAAGACGATATTGCGGCAGGAGTTCCTGTGCCACACGCTCTGCATAATTGAGTTCCCTGCGTCCCTCGCCAATCAGGCGGCGATTGTTCAGCAAGGTGCGATAAGCATCTATCACCTTATCGGCTATGCGGCGAATCAGCACTTCGCCATTCTTCTCTTTCTTCGTCCAGAGGCTCACATCCGTGTATTCCTGTTCAAACTCCTTGATCTGTTCACGATAAAAGTTGAGGTCAATGCTGTTATCCTCATCACTCATCGAGCGGATGATGGTATTCTTGATGAAATCGGCATCCAACTTGGTATTGAGGAAGACATTCTGGATGGTGCGGGGGATATTCTGATACTTGGCACTCTCAACAATGGCATACTTGCGGAAAGACAGGAGTTCCTGGCGTCGATTGTTGCCGAAGATGATGTCACGATACATCTCATAACTGCTTACGAGCGAAGATATATCATGTTTCTTACCCACCTGCTCACGTATCTGACCCCACTCGCCATACACCTGCTTACGCTCATCAATAAACCATTTGCTATCAAATGGGGCATCGATGAAACGGAACATCACTCGTCCCTGATTCTTCAAGGCAAGCACACAGTAGGCCCCATTCTCACGCATCACCTCATAGACGATATATGAATTGGGATATGGAAAATAAAAGGCATCAAACGATTTCTTCTCCTTCGGGATGCCCAGACGCAACTTATCAGCATTATAGAAGAACAGCAGCGCACGGAGCAAGGTACTCTTGCCCACACCCTGGGTGCCGATGAAATGAACGTTTCCATCGAGCTTCACCTCGGCGTATGGGATATGAGCACTATTCAAAAATATGATTTTATTCAGATATCTCATGGCTGTTCCTCCTCTTCTTTTTCGTCAGTATCATCAGTAATCGATATGCAATCTATCAACTCCTCGATATAATGGAATGAAGCCAATACCTTCCAGGTTTTCTCCACTTCATCCTGCTGCTCAACGAATCCCATTCGTTCCAATTCACTGATCAGTTTCTCCACTATCTCGTCATACGATTTTTTCTCGCTGAAGAGTTTTCCTGCCAAATCCTTCAGTTCCATATCGCAATTGATTCTTACCACGATATCCGCCGCAGAGAATACCAAACCGGCTCCGAAAGCTGAATTATAAGTCTTCAGAAAGGTGAGATAATCTATCCACTTGCTCACCGCCTCTAATTTACGCAGCAAATCAACCTTGGTTTCCTTACGGGTAAAAAAGAAGTAGCCGTCGCCTGCTTCCAGATGGAATCCGATGCCCTGATAGTACTCATCATATTCTGCCTGATGGTCTTCGATGGCATCATAATATCGCTTGATTTTTGTCTGAACACTATTGTTGGATATAAATCCACCCCTGCTCAGGATATTAAAGATTTCTTCTGTATAATTCAAATTATTCATTGTTCTGTCTTCTTATTTTATCTGGAAAGAAAGCATTCTTATCTCGGGAGAATCATCGGATATTCTACTCCATCCGATTCGGCATAATTACCCGTAAACTTCAACTTATCCACATATTGCGAAGCTATCTGGCAAAAATACACGAGCTTATCTTCCCAGCTTTGTTTCTTATCATAGTGATAATTCATGACGAAAGCAAAGAGATGGGTACTCGATGCCGAGAAGGCATTATAGATTTCCTGCAGATTCACCGCCTCCAACTTCTGCCTGTTACCTTTGAGATAATCATCGGGGATAGGTTCTGCCAAAGAATCGAGCCGGCGGCCTTTCCTCTTTTTCAGTTTTTCAGAAAGAATGCTGATGCATTGCAGAGCCTCATCGGATGTGCGAAGATTATCTATCGACAACTTGATGTAATACTTGGGTTGCGGTTCCATCCATACGGCATTCCGGGTGGCAATAACCTGTCTTACATCCGTAGCCTCTTCCCATCGGAACTGGTCTTTCAGATATTTCAGTTTCTTCACCTTTTCGAAGATGCGGTTCTGATAATCTATCATATTGAGGTACTGGATAATCTGGCGTTCTATCTCCAGCAGATTATGATAAGACTCGTTAAGCTGAAGGCGCACATCATTCACCACGTTTTTCATCCGCACATCCATCGCCATGGAGAAGAAGACGGGCTGATCGGTATCTATCACCCGTTCGCTCTCGGTGATGAGCTGAGATATGTTCTTCAACTTCTCGCTCAGTCGCTGGAGTTTCGTTTTCTTGATTTCGTAATTAGGCTCATTCTTATAAGTATTATCCATATTACGCTTCAAATCCAACACATTTCGAACGGTGGCAAGGGCTATGGTCTTCAGGCACCGGCGCACCTCCTTGAGATACTTATATTTTCGGGATTCGTTATTTTCCTTGAGATAATAGTCGATATTCTCATTCAACACAGAGATATAATCACGCACCGAAGAAACATTGATTTCCTCGTTCACTTCCAGCACATCCTCGAAGAACTTCTGATACACGTCTTCCATCTCCAGACAGTCGCCCGTATCACGAATCACTCCATTTTCTATCAAATATCGGATGCGCTCCTCCTTGTATTCGGTCATTTCCAAGGCATAGTCATAACGAAACTGAAGGGAATGTCGCTTGGCAAACATCTCCTTCAGCAAAACCTTTTCCCGGTCAAGAGTTTTAATCAATTCATCTATAGAATGGAAAGTACCCATTGGCTTGTCATTTAAATAGCTATTTTTATTTCGGTGCTAAATTACTTATTTTTTATAGAACAGCCAAATTTTCATAGCACTTTTTACTGCCAAGGGTTCATAAAAGCCAGATTCCTATCACGAATATAAGTATAAAAGACTTAAAATGAGAGAATTTATTTTGGAAATCTAGATTTTATCCCTAATTTTGCACATCAAAAAAATCATAATAAAGAAAAAGTATGAATATCAAGGAGAATTATCAACAATATGTAAGCCGATACGCTTCTGAGGTGGCTGCCCTGAAGCGTAAGAATACGGGATTTATAACGGGCGAGCTGCTGGCTTTTGGCGGCATCCTCGCCTTCCTGATCTGCTATTTCGCAATGGATGGAGATACGCAGAACTACCTGATGGGGGCGGCGCTGTGCCTGATTGCCTATCTGGGAATCAGACGACTTGACGACAAGAACAAGGAGAAGATAGAGCATCTTTCGGCTTTGCTCAAGGTTTATCAGGACGAAATCAAGGCTTTGGAGGGCGATTTCTCGCCTTTCGAGACGGGCAATTGCTATCAGAATCCGCAGCATCCTTATTCCTTCGACCTCGATGTCTTCGGCAAGAGTTCGCTGTTCAACCGCATCTGCCGAACCATCACATCGGGCGGTTCGGAGGCACTCGCCAGGAATCTTACCCGGGAAACGCCTCTGAGCCTGGAGGATATCAAAAAAAGAAGGGATTTGCAGAAGGAATTGGCTGGAGAAGGCGAAAACTGGCGAATGGAATTCCTGGCGCTTGGCGAAAAGAACAGAAGTCAGACTGTGAATGGCAAGATGAAGAAGATTGATTCTGCTGCGGTGATGGATGCGATGCAGAAGGTTTCGAAGATGGAGGTGCCGGCATGGTTTGGGTCTCCGGTTTCGCTCGTTATCGGATGGCTAATGATTATCGGAGTCATCGGTTCCGTGATTTTATCGATATGCAATATGGTTTCGGTGGATTTCGCCTTGTGGTGGGTGTTGGTTCAATACATGGTGGTGTTCTTCGTCTGCAAGCAAACACTTGATAAGATAGATAGCAATGGAGGCAAGCTTCGCCATCAGCTCATCGCCTATGCCCAGATACTTCAGCTTATCAACAGGCGCAATTTCCATAGCGAATCAGGCAAGGAGATGCAGAATTCCCTGGCAGATGCCCTGCCTTCCTTTGCCCAACTGGAAAAGATATTGAAGGGGTATGACAGAAGAGGCAACTTCCTGGGTCTTTTCTTCACCGATGCCTTCATGCTGAGCGATTTCTTTCTGGTTCGCAGTTTTCTGAAATGGAAGAATACCTATATGGTGAAGATGGAGGAATGGATGCATATCATCAGCGAGATGGATGCAATGGTTTCGATGGCGGATTTCAGATATAATCATCCGGAGGCGGAAGAGGCGGAATTTGTTTCGGGAAGTCCGGAAGCAGATACAGATAGCGATGTTTCTGAAAATGCAGGAATCGGAAGTCCGGAAATCGTGTTCGAGGGAAAGAATCTCTATCATCCTTTCCTGGGTGCCAAGGCGGTGAAGAACGATTTCACCATCAAGGACGACAACTATTATATCATCACCGGAGCCAACATGGCGGGAAAGAGGACCTTCCTGCGTTCGCTGGGCGTGAACTATATCCTGGCGATGGCGGGTATGCCGGTGTTTGCGGATCAGCTGAAGATTTCACGTTTCAGATTGTTCTCGAGCATGAGAACCACCGATGATTTGACGCACGGCATCTCTTACTTTAATGCTGAGCTGATAAGACTGGAGGAGCTGCTGAAGTTCTGCAGGGAAAGTGCTGAGGGAAAGTGCTGCAAGGAAAGTGGAGAAGACAATAAGGAGCCACTCCGAACGCTGATAATTCTGGATGAAATTCTGAAGGGAACGAATTCGTTGGATAAGCTGAATGGTTCGAGAAAGTTCCTCGAAGCCATTGCCAAGCAGCCGGTGAGCGGTATCATCGCTACCCACGATCTGGAGCTCTCCAAGATGGAAAATGATGCATCAGGAAAATTCCACAACTATTGTTTCGAGATAGATTTAGGCACGGATGTTACCTATACTTATAAGATACAGAAGGGTGTGGCAAGAAACCAGAATGCCACCTTCTTACTGAATAAGATTCTGGAGAAATATTAGAATAAAAAGAGAAACTCCCGATAGTTTGATCAGTTTCAAATTATCGGGAGTTTTCCTTTTAAATTGAACATTATAGCTCAACGCTATCCAGGCGGAATTTGAGCAAGCCGGCTGGTACCTTTACCATTACCTCTTCACCTGCCTTCTTACCCAGAAGGGCCTTGGCGATAGGCGACTTGATGGAAATCTTGCCACTATGAAGATCTGCCTCGTGAGGATTTACTATGGTATAATTCATGCTGCACTTGTTGGCGAGATTGGTAATCTTAATCTTGCTCAACAAGCCAACGGTATCGCTCTTCAATCGAGACTTGTCGATGACACGGGCATTCTCCAAGACCTTCTGTTTGAAGCTGATGCGGCTCAACAGCTTGCCCTGCTCACGCTTGGCTGCATGATACTCGAAATTCTCACTGAGGTCGCCCTTATCGCGGGCCTCAGCTATCGCATCGCGAACGGCTGGCAACTCTACGTTAACCATGTGTTGAAGTTCGGCCACGAGCTCATCGTAGCCTTCCTGAGACATATATTCCATTTTCTCTGATAATCTTAATGAATGATGTTTTTAATTTTCGGGGTGCAAAGTTACTAGTAATTCATGAAAACACCAAACATTTTTGATAAAAAGTAAATAAAAAAAGAGAAGATGTGCAGCCATGACAGACAACACATCTTCTCCTTGAATATATCATTATCCCCAAACTTCCTCGGAAATCTCTCTCACCAGATCTATCTTTGCCCACTGCTCAGCATCGGTCAGTTTATTACCAATCTCGCAAGAGGCGAAACCACATTGAGGACTGAGACTGAGCCGATCGAGGGGGATATATCTGGCTGCTTCTCGGATGCGGGCGATGACCGTAGCCTTATCTTCCAACACCGGAGATTTGGAGGTTACCAGACCCAGCACCACCTTCTTGCCATCAGCCACATACTTCAACGGCTCGAAACCACCCGAACGCTCATCGTCATACTCCAGATAGAAGGTATCTACATCTTCATGAGCGAAGAGATAAGGAGCTACGGCATCGTAGGCACCCTTGGTAGCATAGCAGGAATGATAATTGCCACGGCATACGTGGGTGTTGATGGTCAACCCCTCAGGTTTGCCCTCGATGGCAAGATTGTTCACCTTCAGATATTGCAGGGCTTCCTGCTCAAGGGTGAAACCTGTGCCCACCTTAGCCTTCCAGTAATCGCTATCCACAATCATTCCCCAGGTGCAGTCATCCAGCTGGACGGTACGGCAACCGGCTGCATAAATCTCCTGGAAGAAGGTGCGGTAAGCCTGAGCAATATCCTCAATCAGCTGGGTGGTGTTAGGATAGAACTTGCGGGTATTCTCGGCATTCTTGCCACGGAACAGTTCGGCAAGGAACTGAGCCGGAGCAGGAACCGTCTGCTTTGCCTCGAAGATATATTCGCCATTGGCATCCAACTCCTCAAACTGCTTTACAAAGAGGAAATCCTTGATAAAAGGATGATTCTCGCCGGTAATCTTGCCGGTCAGTTGGATAGAGCCCTTGGTTGTCTCCTCGCCATGAAACTGGTAGCCATGCTCCAGTTCGATATGCTCCACGCCATTGAATCCCCACATAAAGTCGAGATGCCAATAGCTGCGGCGGAACTCGCCATCGGTGATATAAGGCAGGCGATGCGCCTTCTGCTGACTGATGACCTCAGTAATCAGCCGGTCTTCTACGGCGCGAAGGTCGGTGGCAGAAATCTTGCCATCAGCAAACTTAGCTCTCGCTTCCTTCAACTCTGCAGGGCGCAAATAGCTGCCCACTGCCTCAAAATGTATATTTCTTACGTTGCTCATATTTTTATCTCCTTAGTAATGATTAAAAAATAACTTGGTACATTTTTGTGTC
>ULSZ01021519.1_pt1 | contig 27054 bp, 26 predicted proteins | sample 1957151 | NCBI WGS metagenome assembly ULSZ01 (sample SAMEA4835721, study PRJEB28245) | human gut metagenome | biome: gut microbiome; material: fecal sample | place: Denmark | collected 2008
TCGCACAGGTGCGCGCAGACGCGGCTGGTGATGGTCGGCATCGGGTTGACGCGGTAGAATATCTCGGCAGCAGCTGCCCAATCTCCGGCGCGGAGCTTCTCCATGTAGGAGCCGATGTCCGTGTTGTTCGGGCATCCGCCGGAGCAGCCCACGGCGGCGGCGGTCTTCATGCCGCCGAAAATGCTGTGGTAGCGCGCGTCGCCCTTGAGCGCATAGCACTCATCGCCGCCCTTACGCGCACAGTTGAGCGCGCCGCCGCTGCCTTCGGGGTAGCGGTAGAACCAGCAGCGCACGTCCTGGCAGATGTTTCCGCCGATGGTGGCCTTGTTGCGAACCAGCGGGCTGGCTACGCTGTGCGCCGCCTCCTTGAGCACCTCCGGCAGCTTGTCGGACACTTCTACGTCCTTGAGCTTTGTCAGGGCGCCGATGGTAACTGCGCCGTTTTCGTCCTTTATGTACTGAGAATCCTCAATAGTCTTGAGGTTGACAACCTTTTCGGGGTAGACCGGCTGAATGCGGGTGCGCATTTCGGTCATGAGGTCAGTGCCGCCGGCTATGGCTACGGCGGAGAGCTTGGTGCCCTCGGCCAGTTCCTTTGACGCCTCGGCGAAGGATTTTGCATTTACATGCTTGAATTCCTGCATCTCGAGATCCTCCTTAACCTTCTTTGATGGCCTGCAGCACGTTTATGGGCGTCGCAGGATACTTCATGTAGGGCTTGCCGATGGCGTTGCTGATAGCCATGGAGATGGCCGCCGCACCGGCGGAGCCGGAAATCTCACCGACGCCGACCGCCTTGAAGCGGGAAATGTTCGGCTGGCTCTCCTTTATGACCAGGTCGATGGGCGGGAACTCGTTGAACGGGCGCCACTTGTAGTCGATGAGGTTGTTGGTCATTATACGGCCGGTGTACTTGTCGTAGATGGTCTCCTCGAAGGTGCCGGTGTCCACCATGGCGGAGCCAATGGACGCCTGTAGCTGCATTTCGCAGGCCTTCGGGTCGATGATCTGACCCACGTCGGTGCCGATGAGCTCACGCAGCAGCTTGGCCTCGCCGGTCTCCATGTCGACTTCCATCTCGACAAAGTTGATGCACATGTTCGGCTGCGCGTAGTTGGCCTTCCAGCGGCCGAAGCCGGTGATGGAGGTGGAGTAGGGGATTATCGCAGCCCAGGGGAGCTTGTTCTCCGGCTTGTTGCTGACCCAGACGTAGCCGTCGCAGGTCTCTATCTCGGTGGGCGAGCAGCGGAACACGGCGGCGCTCATGACCTGGAGCTGGCGCAGCGCGTCCTCGGCCGCGCGGGTGGCGGCGGTGCCGGAGGTCAGGGTGCCGCGGGAGCCGCACAGACCGAACTCGACAGGGTTGTCCACCGTGCCGGGGTTGGTGACCGTGACGGACTCGAACGGGACGTTGAGCACCTCGGCGACCATCTTGGCGCAGGCGGCGCGCTGACCCTGGCCGGACTCGACCAGGCTCTGGTTGAGGATGACGCTTCCGTTGGTGTGCAGGCGTACAATGGCCTCGGAGTTGTCCTCGCCGACGTCGCCGTTGCCGTGTATGGACACGCCGACGCCTATGCGCTTGGAGCCGTTGACGGAGGTGGGCTTGTACCAGCCCTTGAACTTGTCCTTCCAGCCAAATGCCTCGGCTGCGGAGAGTATGGCGTCGCGGTAGTCCACTTCGTGGCAGGTCCACCAGTTGCAGTCACGCCACATATAGCGGTCGCCCGCACATACGAAGTTGTCGTGGAAGAACTGCACGGGGTCGATGTTCGCGTCGGCCAGCATGTGGTTGATGACGGGCATCATGGCGCTCTTGAGCTCCTGGCCGCCGAAGCCGCGGACAGTACCGCAGGAGATGGTGTTAGTGGCATACATGCAGGTGTCGATGTCCCAGTTCTGGCACTTGGCCAGCGCGACCTGCATTTCGCCGAGACCGACGGCGGTTATGCAGTATCCGGCGTCGTCGGTGTAACCGGGGGTGACGTACCAGTGACCCTTTACGGAGGTCATTATGCCGTCCTTGATGGAGAAGCGGGCAGTAAAGCGGCTGCCGAGACGCATCTCATGGATGGTGAACTGGTCCTCCTTGTTCATGCGGAAACGCACCGGCTTGCCGGTCAGGCGGGAGAGCAGCGCGGTGTAGAGGCACATCAGCGTCATCTCCTGCTTGTTGCCGTAGGAGCCGCCGACGTTGAAGACGCGGGTCTCTATGACGGCGTCGGCGGGCATACGGCCGACGTCGGGCGGCATCTTGGGCACGCGGTCGGACTGTGCGGTGGCCCACATCAGGTACTTGTTGTTGATGTCGTCATAGTACATTATCATCTCGGGCGGCTCGGGAGCCAGCGGAGACGGGTTGGTCTCGAAGTAGCCGGTGCCCTCGTAGACGAAGTCGGCCTCCTCGCAGGCCTTGTCGCAGTCGCCGCGCTCGACGGCGAACAGCATCTGCTCGTCGCCGAAGCCTAGATCCTTCTCATAACGGTTGTTCTCAAAGAATCCCGGGTAGAGCTGGGCGGCGCCGTCGGCCTTGGCTTCTTCGATGTCGAACACGGCGGGCAGAACCTCGTAGTCGACCTTGATGAGGCGGATGGCCTCCTCGCACAGCTCCTCAGTGTCGGCCGCGACAAGGGCGACGCAGTCGCCGACATAGCGCAGGTGCTGGTCGCAAACCTTCTTGACCGGCGGCAGGCCCTGGAGGAATTCCTTGGAGAACTCCGGCTGGTTCTTGTAGGTGACGACGGCGCGGACGCCGGGCAGCGCCTCGGCCGCGGAGGTGTCGATGTCCTTTATCATCGCGTGCGCGTAGGGGCTGGGCATCAGCTTGGCGTGCAGCATGTCCTTCATCTTGAAGTCGTCAAGATACACGCATTTGCCGGTGACTATCTCGCGGGCTTCTTTCCTGGGGCGGTACTTGCCGATGTGCCTGTACTCAGGCTTCTTAGGAGTGCTCATGCCTCTACCCCTTTCTTAGACAGTTTTTCCAGAGCATCCAGGACGTGATACTGGCTGATGCAGCGGCAGTAGTTTCCGCTCAGCGCTTCGGCTATCTCGTCGCGGGTGGGATGCGGGTTGTGGTTGAACAGGGCGCGGCTGGTCATGATTATGCCGGGGGTGCAGTAGCCGCACTGGAAGGCGTACTCGTCGATGAACGCCTGCTGGATCGGATCCAGCTCGTTGGTGACGGGATCCTGAAGACCCTCGATCGTAGTTATCTCCGCTCCGTCGCACTCGACCGTCAGCGTGATGCAGGACGCCACGGCGTCCCCGTCGATAATAACCGTGCAGCAGCCGCAGGCGCCCTCCGAGCAAGCCTCCTTGGTACCGGTTAGGTCAAGACGGTTGCGGAGGGTCTGACAGAGCGTCTCACTTGTCGGAACCTGGCCAAATTCGTGACCGATGGCAAAGACGTAACGCTTGCCGTTTATGGTCATAGAAACAGTGTTGTTGTCTCCCATTCTTTCCTGGTCCTTTCTCAGAAGATGTGGGCAAATGTACATGCGCCCGACTCGTTAAAAGTGTAACACTTACCTTTCCCAACTGACAATAGCACGGATGTAGCCTACACTACATTGAGGCTAAAAAATTTTTCTGTATTGACATCCGCCCGATAAAGCTGTTTACTAATATACAGTTTTGTCCGTGCCGGGAGTGATTTGCCGTGTATTTTGACGAAAAAACCGTAGGCTCAATACGCTCGCACCTGACCGACCGCGAGTCCGAGGTGCTCTTTGAGGGGAGGCTGTCTTACGCCGAGTGCGGCGACGAGCAGGTGCTGGGCATGTCGCTCGCCGACTATTTCCGCCTGGCCGGGCCGTCCCTGAGAGCCGACTGTCCCGAGCTCTTTGCCATCATGGACGCCGCGCTGGACAGTGGGCTTCCTCAGGAGGAGGCCATGCTCCTCCCTGCCGGACAGCTGAGGTTTTTCTCAGGGCTGCAGGCCGCTCCTGAGCTGTTCACCGACATCTACAACTGCTACTTTGACAGCGGCATAGTGCATTGGGGCGCCGATGAGATCTTCGTGGACGCCGGCGCACAGGATCTCTTTACCTCTTATCGCTTCGCACGCAAGACGCGCGGCAGATATAAGGCTATCTACGCCTTTGAGCCTGACAGGCGGAATTTCGCCGAATGCGCCGGAAATCGCGAGCTCTTTGACGACAGGCTGCACCTGTTCAACCTGGCGCTCAACGACCGCCCGGCCAGCATGCCCTTCCACGAGGACAGGCAGAATTCCTGTTTTTCCGCCGACGGTGAAAGCCTGGTTCCGGCGGACACTCTCGACCGCTGCCTCGCGGGCGTCGACCCCAGCTTTATAAAGCTACATCTGGAGGGCGCCGAGCTCGCCGCGCTGCGGGGCGCCGCGGACACCATACGCCGCTGCTCCCCTACCGTCGCCGTCTGCGTTGACCACCGGCCGGACGACATCATAACGCTCCCCTCCCTCCTGCTGGAGCTATGTCCCGAATACCATCTGTATCTGCGGCATTATTCCAGCAGCGTGACCGAAACCGTACTCTACGCGGTAAAATAAAAGGCGAGCCGACAAGCGGCCCGCCAGGTGGAGTGTGCTTATATATTTCCGACGATCTTTATCAGCGCCAGATCCGGATTGAGCTTGACCCGCTCATATTCCTCGTCGCTCAGCTCGGGCATGGAGACGGTCATCCACTCCTTCCAGGCGCGTTCCGTGCACCTCAGCTCCTCGCAGACGTCTATTCCCAGCCCCTCGCTCTCGAACCAGCGCCGCCACTCGGCGGCAGACCAGAACACGGGGTTTTCGTTTGCGTCGTCGGGCTTTACGCTCTCGGCCTTGCGCCCGCAGAGCACCAGCCCCACCTGCGCGCCCGGCTTGAGCAGCGGCTTGAGCTTGGTCTCAAAGAAGCCCGCCTCCATGCCGAAGTTGTGATAGGCGTTGACGCAGACCAGCGCGTCCATCGTCCCCGGAGGAACCGGCAGTGCGGCGGCATCCGCCTGTATCGGATACACCCGGCTGTCCAGCCCCTGGTCGCGCAGCATGTTCAAGGTCTCCGAGGCGTACTCGTTCTTGTCCACCGCGTAGACGGACACGCCGTATTCCCTGGCCAGGAACACTGAGGAGAGTCCCCTGCCGCAGCCCAGGTCGAGCACTAACATGCCCGCCTCCAGGCGCATGCTGTCCGTCAGCTCCTCGGTGAGATAGAGCGCGTTGGGGCCGGCCATACACTTGCGCACCATGGCGCGGTCGTATTTCTTTGAGCGTTCAAGCATAGTTATCTGCTCCAATCCTTGTAATGTCTATATTTTATCAATCCCATCCGTACAATTCAACCGCAGGAGTGTAGCCCAGGCTACATTTCCGCCGCGGAAACCAAGGAGGAAAACTATATGGGTACCATTGAAGTCGCAGTCTCCGGCGCGGGCGGCGCGGGAAGCATAGACGAGCTCACCGGCCGCGTCCCGGAGCTTGCAGAGCAGTGGCGCAGCCTGCTGTCGAAGTGCGAAGCCTCCGGCCAGGCGCTGCTGGAGCTGCCGAGCTTCGCCCTGAGCGCGAAGAATTCCAGCAATTTTCAGGTCATAGGTATGCTCTACAAGGTAATACAGGATTTCCAGCGCGAGCATGCGCTGCCCGGCGTCGTGCGCATACTCTGCGACAGCGAGGACACCGCCAGAATGTACAGACAGATTTACAACTTTTACATAGCCCCGACCAAGGCCGAGCGCCTGAACAACGGGGAATGGGACTGACTCTCCCGCCCACGGGCGCACAACGCTCACGGAGACAAGCGCCTGGCGCGTTTTTCCGCGCCGCCGAACCAGATAAAAAAATGAGCCCGATCCACGGGCTCATTTTTTAAGGCGCTCATTTGAGGTTCTCTCTGAAAAAGTCCTCCAGCTTGTCAAACGGAATCGCGTTCTTTCCGCCGCCGTCGTAGAGGTCGGTGTGTACCGCGCCGGGAATGGCGAGGAACGCCTTGTTCTCGGGAACGGGGTTGCCGTCCAGCATGTGCTCATAGGCGTCGCGCCCCATGTAGAAGGAGTGCGCCTTGTCTCCGTGCATGATGAGCACGGCCGAGCGTATCTCGTTCGTGTAGGCCAGGATGGGCTGGTTCATGAAGCTCATCGTGCCGGTCACGTTCCAGCCCTCGTTTGAGTTGAGGCTGCGCGCGTGATAGCCGCGCGGGGTCTTGTAGTAGTCGTAGTAGTCCCTTAAGAAGAACGGCGCGTCCTCCGGCAGGGGATCGACCACGCCGCCGGCACGCTTGTACCCGCCGCTCCTGTAGTCGGCGGTGCGCTGAGCGTTGAACATCTCGCGCTGCTCGTGCCGGGCCTGCTCGCTGTCAAGCTCGTCAAAGTAGCCTTTCGCGCCCACGCGGGACATGTCGTACATCGTGCTTGCCACCGTGGCCTTGACGCGCGTGTCGAGCGCCGCAGCGTTTAGCGCCAGCCCGCCCCAGCCGCAGATTCCGATGAGTCCGATGCGCTCGCCGTCCACGTTCTCCTGCACGGAGAGGAAATCGACCGCTGCCTGAAAGTCCTCGGTGTTGATGTCCGGCGAGGCCATGTATCGCGGAGAGCCCCCACTCTCGCCGGTGAAGCTCGGGTCGAACGCGATCGTAAGGAAACCGCGCTCCGCCATCGTCTGCGCGTATAGCCCGGAGCACTGCTCCTTTACCGCGCCGAAGGGTTCGCAGACTGCGATGGCGGCGAATGAGCCGTCCTGTCCCCTGGGCGTGTACATATCCGCCGCAAGCGTGATGCCGTAGCGGTTGTGGAACGTCACCTTGCGGTGAACGGTCTTGCCGCTTCTCGGGAAGGTCTTGTCCCAGCCCTCGGCCAGCGAGAGCTTTTCTTCTGCAAACATCCAAATTGCTCCTTTCGTGTGTTTCCCCTCGCCCGGAGAGGCGAGCCGTTGCGAAGCGCTGAGCGCGTCCCCGACGGCTTGAGCGCACTGCTCCCTTGTCTTTACACAGTAATTTAAATCAGGCGGCTTTGAATAGCAAATACTTTGTCTGAATACTTTTCCATAGCCGGCAACTATAGATTCACGCAGAAGTGCCGGCTTGCAGTTAAATTCCATGGAAACCCTTTACTGCCGCACTGCGGCAGGTTATAATATAGGCACCATGACAAGGGGGGAGCCGCCATGACAACTGCAAAAATATACGAAGACGCCGGCAACGAAATGGTCGCCATAGTTTTCGAGGACGGAGAGTGCGTGAACTATATTCCGTGTCCCGAAATGGCCGCGCTTGACGCCGACAGCTTTCTTGAGGAGGCCAGGTACGGATTCCCGGACGCTCCGCTGTACGAATATGACTCCACGGTCGGTCTGACCCTGGAGAAGGCCGCAGCCCGCGCAGAGCGTGAATGTACCCTCATAGCTCAGGTCGGCAGCACCGCCGTGCTTTATCCCTCGCGCATGTCGGAGGACACGCAGGACTTCTTCCGGTGCGAGCTGGGCGACGAGCTGTGGGAGGCGGTGCTTCGTCACGCCTCAGGCGGCGGCGTCGAATTTGAGTTTTGATTCAGCCCCGGCAGCAGTCCTTCACATGGCCAAAGCGGTACGGCTTTGGCCATGTTTTTTCCGAGAATATCCCAGCGTACATTCGCTATCGGGAGCCGATCCGGCAGGTCAAAATCGAGCTGAAATACGGTCATCTGTTGCATTTACGTGTTTTCGGCCATATTAACCGCCTCAATTGTACATAAATTCACAAAAAGGACATTGAACGCCGCCCTGCACTGTGCTATAATCCTCAAAAATCCCGGGTTTTACAGAGAGGAATGTATCCCTTGGCCGACTCAAATATAACAAAAAGGGCTCTGGCCGAAGCTCTCAAGGAGCTGCTGAAGGCCGAGCCGTTCTCACAGATAAGCGTGCGGGAAATCTGCAGCAAATGTCAGATGAACCGCAAGAGCTTCTACTACCATTTCAAGGACAAATATGACCTGGTCAACTGGATATATGCCACCGAGTTCATAGCCGTAGCGAAGCAGCGCGGATACGGCGAGGTCAAGCGCACGCTGCTCGACGACATGTGCGCCTACTTTTACGAGAACCGTGACTTTTACCGGCGTGTTTTTGTGGTCGAGGGGCAGAACTCGTTTACCGATTATTTCCGGGATCTGCTGACGGTCATACTTTCACAGGACATGGAAAAAATATTCGGCGACGACGAGGCGCTGGATTTCTACACGGTCTTCTACACCGACGCGTTTGTCTGCGCCATACGCAGGTGGATATTGCAGAAGGACTGCATACCGGCCGAGGAGTTCGTCAACCGGCTCAACCGCTGCCTGATAGGAGTGTCTGAGCGGATAGTGCATAAAATAGCCTCAAAAAACGAATAACATACAAAAAAGGTTCGCGTGATGCGAACCTTTTGTTTTTCGGCTATACTCAGTTTTTTCGCAGGGCAAGCCGCAGTATGTCTCTCAGCTCGCGGCTGAACACGTTGTACTCCTCCCCTTCAAACACGCCGGCGTCAGTGTTGAGCTGTCCCTGCGAGTCGAACGCCACGAAGCAGGTGTCGCCGGAGATGTAGTGATCTATACGCATGATGTCCCGCTTCAGTTCCATCGGCACCACCGGATAGCGCTGAGCCTGGCGCACAGACTGCACATATTCGTACACGCTGCTCTGCGTGTCCTCGGGGCACGTGCGCGAAGGTATGAGCAGCGCAAGGATCGGATGCATGGGCAGCAGCGACTCGATCCACTTGCCGCTCACTATCCTCTGCCTGTCGCCGTCGGAGTATTCCATCAGCACAGCATACGGGATCTTGGCCTCTCTCAGGAGGGCGCAGGCCTCGCCAGCTCCGTCCTCGTGCCTGACCGCAATCATGACGTTCGGCACATTCTCCAGCGACGCTATGAACCTCCGCGTCACCTGCGTCGGCCAGAGGGAGAGCACAAACGCGCTCTTTTCCTGAGCCTTTACGACCGGTATAAACGGGCTCATATCGCCTTTTGAGAACAGAAGATACGTGCGTATCCCCATCGACGCGCCCTGGAGCAGCATATTTTCGTAGGTCTCAAGCCGCTTGTCCAGCTCCTCGGCGCTCAGCTCTATCGCCATCGCCCAGGGGATGTTGAATCCACCCTCGGCCTCGGTCTTGCGGATGACCTCCGCCCCCTTGCTGCATCCCTCATACCCTAAATTAACGCCAAACGTGAGCAGCCTGTCATGGCTGGTATTGGCCAGCGCGTCCCTGACCATCTCATAATAGGCACAGTCAGGGTCTTGGAGCATCGACTGCACGACGCCCAATATGTGCTTTTGAAGCTCGCCGCTTGAAAACTGCAGTCCCAAATCCACCAGATTGCGCGACTCCCTCTCCGGTGATTCCCCGCACTTATTCAGCGCGTATCTTACGCTCGCCTCGATGAGCGACCGAGTCCAGTCTGTCTTCATGTAACACATTCCTCCTGCAAAAAAGCCCGTGACCCCGGCGTCTCCGGGCGGCTGTCCGCTTTCTGTTTGAGCTAAGAATACAGCTTTCCGCCGCCATGTAAAATGGACAATTGGCCATGACCGTCCCTAAATATGACACATTCGCAAATTTTCACAGCTTCAAACGTCACCGGCATGATATTTATCCCGTGCTAGAGCCTCGCGTCGCTTATCCAAAAACTTCATTTTGAGCTGTCGCATATTAAATCAAGCTCAGGTCAAACTACTTGCGGGACAAATCCCAAAGACGATTGTAAAGGAGATGCGACAAAATGTCCAGCAAGTCCAGCAACAGCCTGGTAAACCCGAACGCCCGTGACGCGATGAACCGCTTCAAGATGGAAGCCGCCGGCGAAGTCGGCGTCAACCTCAAGCAGGGCTACAACGGCGACCTCACCAGCCGCCAGGCCGGCTCCATCGGCGGCCAGATGGTCAAGAAGATGAGTACCATACGAACCATGAGCTTTGTACGGCGAAGCAGGACGAGCGCCGGGCACGAGGTAGGCGTTACATACGCGGCGGGGCTGAAAATATAAGTGACGCGCACAGGCTTATTGTGCTATACTTGTCTCAAAGGGTGGTGAGCGTCATGAGCTTATACTTTGAACAGCCGCGTGAGTCGCTGAGCCTGCCGGAGCAAATCAGGCGCAAGCTTGCAGGCTATAAGCTTGAAGGCCGTCGGATAACCGGGCTCAAACTGCTCGGGTATAGCTACGCTCAGTCCGAGACAAACATCGAGGAGATCGCAGACGACCCGAACGCCTTATTCCGGCGCTGTGCGTGCGTTGACGAACCGCTGCTGATTCAATTCGCCGACGGCAATGTCTTTGATATCGGTACGCCCCAGGAACCAGAGTTCAACTTTGGCCTTGACCGCGCCGTATGGCAGACTGAGTCACATTGGGGGCCAACGAACGTTGACGCCAGCATTCTCTTTTCCCCATGCGTTGGCCAGACTGTCGTCTCAGTTGAAGTCAATACATACACGACCAGCAAGCACCCGATGTACGGTTGCAGCTTCGACGAGCCGCCGTACACACGTGAACTGGCGTCGCATATCAGCTTTCTCCTCGAAAACGGTTATATGCTGCGCATTGGCCCGAGGATAGATTACTGTGAAATCGAGTGCGTTTGCCCCGATGGCGAAGTGGAAATGATAAGCCAAGACGAGCTGCAACGGGCGCTGAAATAGGCTGTTTCCACCTACAGTTCGTGCATAATAGTCTTGAGGTGATAGCTATGATAATCGACACCAACACCATCGACTCGGCTACTGAGGCGGGCCGGAATTTTTCGCTCGTTGCACACACCGTGGAGCGCAGCTCGCCGGCGTTCGAGGAACTGGCGAAATGAATGATTCAAAGAACCGCGCAGCAAGTTTTGACGCAGGAAGTGAGCACAGCATGGACAAGAGCAAGGATCAAATTACCATCCGCAGTTCCGCGGCAGAGTATCTCACATACGTGGCCTCCACCGGCGAGCAGCAGGACAGTATCGAGATGCGCTATGAGGATGAAAACATCTGGCTGACGCAGAAGATGATGGCGGCGCTGTACGATGTTACTGCGCCGACTATAAACGAGCACATCAAAAAGGTTTTCGCTGACAGTGAGCTGCAGCCGGAGGCAACTATTCGGAAATTCCGAATAGTTCAAAGCGAAGGCGCAAGGCAGGTCAGCCGCGAGGTCAACCACTACTCGCTGCAAATGATTATCGCGGTGGGCTTCAAGGTCAACTCTGAGCGTGCGGTGCAGTTCCGCAAATGGGTCAACCAGATTGCAAAGGAGTACACCATCAAGGGCTGGGTCATGGACGACGAGCGCCTCAAGCGCGGCACATACCTGACGGACAAATACTTCGAGGAGCAGTTAGAGCGCGTCCGCGAGATACGCGCCAGCGAGCGGCTGTTCTACCAGAAGATAACCGACCTCTACGCCACCGCCGTGGACTACGACAAGACCGCGGCCTCCACGCGGCGCTTTTACGCCACAGTGCAGAACAAGATGCACTACGCCGTCCACGGCCACACGGCCGCAGAGCTAATCATGGAGCGCGCAGACAGTACCCGCGAGCACATGGGTCTCACTACATGGCAGGACGCCCCGGACGGCAAGATTAAGAAATCCGACGTGACCGTCGCCAAAAACTACCTCACCGAATTCGAGCTCGGCCAGCTCAACCGCATGGTGACCGCCTACCTCGACTTCGCCGAGAACATGGCGCAGCGCAGGATACCGCTGACCATGCAGGACTGGGAGACGCGCTTGAACGGCTTTATCGAGATGTTCGAGTACGGCCTCCTCAAAGACGCCGGAAAAGTCTCGGCCGAGATAGCCAAACTCCACGCCGAGACCGAGTTTGAAAAGTACCGAGTGATTCAGGACAAGCTGTTCCTGTCGGACTACGACAGGTTCGTGCTCGAGATGGGCGGGGATGGAAACGGCAAGGAATAGTTGATATTGAAACATCCCCGGACCGCTCCGGGGATGTTTTGTGCATATTATTGTATTACAGGATGGAGCCGGCCCTACGCCGCAGTTACAGCATTCCTGTTTATCTTATCGATAATGCTCCTGATGCCGAGCCAGAGGGTTGTATCTGCAAACACCGACGTGATGCTGCCGTAGTCGTTGAACGGCGCATCCTGCAGGACAGACAGGTCGGTCATCATCCCGTTATGGACTATGTACTCTACTATCTGGTTGACGAAGTGGATCTGCCTGCTGTCGAGGTTCGTATCATTCAGGTACTGTGCGAATGCCTCCTTGGCGGCGTTCATGTCGAGTCCAACGATCTCGCGTACAAATTCGCCGAGCGGCTTCTTGCCGAATTCCTCCTCATAGTCCTCACGGCTGCCGATCTCGCTCCACAGTATCTTTTCCAGCTCTTTTAAGTCGCTCTCTGTCAGAGGGATGTTGGAGTGCAGTTTGGCGATTGCCGGGTTGTCTCGATGCTGGCGAATATAGAACTCGGCTTTGGCTTTATAATTCCTCAGTTCGTCAGAGTCAAGCTCCGATTCATTCCATTTTACATCCAGTATGTTGTCGGTAAAGTCGGTGCTGTATATTGCCCCGTCATAAGGAAGGTACTTCATCAGAGCGCGCAGGCTATCGCGTATATGCTCAAACTCGTTGATCCCCGCGTTTTCAAGGTAATCAGTGTGTAGTATCCTGTCGATAAGCTCAGACTGAGCCTGGATCTCGGGTATATTGGCTACGCTTGCCACGCCGTTGACTTTCTTTATAAGGTCGCGGCGCGCTTTCGTATAGGTTTTACCCGCAAGATAAGCCAGTTCAATACCGTACATGAGCGCGTCAAAGCGCACGGCGCTGGCCTCGTCATCGTCAGGCAAAAGCAGCGGCGCAAGCTCATCGCGCATATTCAGCGTATCCTCGTAGCTCAAGGCGACATAGCTTTCCGGATCGGAAAACTTCTCAACATACCGCAGATGCTGCTTCACGGCGAAGTTATCGCGGTCAAGCTCCTGCACCTTGCAAAGCAGCTCCTTCACGAGCCTTTCCCTGAACGGCATGAGCTCTTTCGTCTGATAGGCCAGGTCCTGCAGCTTGAAAACTATCTGCGCTTTCAAAAAGAATATCGCGCTTTGCAGGGCTACCTGATTTGTTGTGGCCTTGCATTTTTTCATGCGGAAAAACTCAAAGTTGCCGCAGAGGTCAAATATGTAGAATTTGCTCTTGTCCTCTCCGTCGATAAGCCCAGGGCAAAGGCGGGTGCCGCGGCCTATCATCTGCCAGAACTTGGCCTTGCTCATGACCTTCTTGAAAAACACCAGATTCAGCACCTCGGGCACGTCTATGCCGGTGTCGAGCATATCCACGGATATTGCGATCTGCGGCAGCTTGTCCGGCTCGGAAAACTCGTCGATCGCGCTCTGGGCATAGGTCATGTAGTTATCTATGACTTTTGCATAGCCAGGTAGGTGCGGGTATTCCTTACCGAAAACCTCCAATATCTTCTCCGCGTGGCGGTGACTCTTGGCGAATATAATCGTCTTTCCCAGCTTTTCACCGTAGTCTATCTTCAGACCGTTTGTCATAAGCAAATCCAGCGCCAGACGTATCGTGTCCTCGTTGAATAGCCATTCGTTGAGCGCGGAGGATTCTATGCGCTCCGGCATCTCGCCGTTTTCGTCCGTGAAGGTCGCCTCATATATCGCTTTTTCATCCTCCGGGAGGTCGTCGTACGCTATGCCCTCGGTGAGGAACTTGAGCTTGCTCTCCACCGTGAGGAAGTCCACCAGATAGCCGTCCTTGACGGCCTGGGCGAGCTCATATCCGTAGGTTGGTGTGTCAACTGCAAGCCCAAAGATCTCATAAGTGTTCTTGTCTATCTCGTCCTTGGGCGTGGCGGTGAGTCCGACGATGGGCGCGTCAAAGTACGTGAAAATGTCGCGGTACTTGTTGTATATCGAGCGGTGCGCCTCGTCGCAAATTATGAGGTCAAAGTGTCCGACGGTGAAAAGCTTGCCCTCGTCGTCCTCGACGGTGTCGATGCAGTTCATCATCGTCTGGTAGGTCGAGAAAACGCAGCGCGCGGTGTAGTTGTCCCTCTCCTCGCACAGGTTGGTGACCGAGAGGTTCGGCAGCAGATTTACAAAATTGCGCTTCGCCTGCGTGACCAGCGAATTGCGGTCTGCAAGAAAGAGCACGTTTTTGACCCAGTTGTGGTCGAGCAGGACCTTCACAAGCGCAATTACCGTCCGAGTCTTGCCGGAGCCGGTGGCCATGACCAGCAGGGCCTTGCGTCGGTTGCGCTCGCCAAAGTCGCGGCAGACGGCCTTGACGGCCTCGTCCTGATAGTAGCGCCCGGCAATTTTATGGTCTACCTGGATGTTCCTCAGGCTCGTGCGCATGGAGCGGAGGTTGAAAAGCTTTTCCAAGTCACGCTTGGAGTAGATGGACGCCACGCGCCGCTCGGGATACGCCCCGTCGTCGATGCGCGTGTCGAAGCCGTTAGTGAGAAAGATGACAGGCCGGCGGCCGCACTGCTTTTCAAGAATATCCGCGTAGAGCTTGGCCTGCTGACGGCCCACGGCGGGGTCGACACAGGTGCGCTTGGCCTCGATGACGGCCAGCGGGCGCAGCGTGTCGTCATAGAGCACGTAGTCGGCGTAACCCAGCTCGGACTTGTTGGGCATCCATGGCAGCTCCACCTCGTTTAGCCAGTTTTTGCCCTCTATCCAGCCTGCATCCCGGAGCATCGCGTCGATATACAGCTTGCGGGTCTTGTACTCGGATGGTTCGGGCTTGGGCGCATAGCTCTCGCGCTGCGCCTCACGGCGGGCGGTGAGTTCGGCGCGCAGGGCGGCGTTCTCCTCCATCAGCGCGGCGAGGTCGGCCTCCTGAGTGTCCACAGCCGAAGGCGCGACAGGGGTGGGCTCGGCGTCCAGCAGGGAGGGGTCAAACTGCCCCCCGGCGTAGTTCTCGCCGTAGCAGTAGGCGATGAAGTCGAGGAAGACATATAGGTTCTCAAGGCAGAGCTTAGCCTGATCGGAGGTGATTTTCCTGCCGGTGTGCGCGACGGAGTTGCCGGTCTGGCGTATGTATTTGAGCCGTCGCCAGATGTCCTCGCCGACAATCTCACGGAAGTCCTCGGCGTCCATGAGGCTGACCAGCCGGTCGTCGCAGGGCATGACCAACGCGCCGTCAACGGAGTACATCCATTTGACGGCAAACTCCATCGCCCGGCGGCAGTTAAAAGCACAGCTCGCCGGGTCGATGCCATAAACCCTCTCCGCCGTCTCCGCGACCTCAGCAAACGGCGCGAGTTGTGGGTCAGAGAGGAAGCGGGTAAAGTTGGTCATTGCGTGGTCACCTCCTGCTCATTTCAAATCAAGTACTTTTTCTATTTTGAGCTTTTTGCGTTCAATCAAACGAAGAATAAAGGCTTCATAGCTCTCGTCCGGATAGTTAGGGTTATCACGGTATTCGTATTCATCACTAGATTGCCACGTGCTTTTCAAAGCGGAAGCAAGTTCTTGCATAACAAGACTCGCATACGTTGGCGCTCCTTTTTTTGTAAGCACAGGAATCTTCTTAGACAGCTCACTATATAATTTTTTCAACTGATTTAGGTGTTCACTTAAAGATAAATCAGAAGATTCTTTGAAAATGGTTTCCAACTTTTTGTTGACAATTTGCTCTATGTCTTCTGCTGTCGCTTTTTCACACTTTGTATCTCGTCTGATATAGATAGTATCTTTTTCAAGATTTGTAGTTTCATTTAGAGACACAAAAGGTAGTCTATCAGGAGTGTAATTAACAACTAATATTTGAAATTTCTTACCCATGACAGCCTCATATTCTGAAGCGCTGTAGTCAAAATTAAATATTTCATAGTCTAAAGATGCCGGGATATATTTAGAAATACTATTGCCAATATCCGCCTTGTCTCTAAATGTCTCTAATCCAACTGGCGTTAAAACTCCATCCGTTTCTTCTTGCACACCTACAATTATAATACCGCCGCCAGAATTGGCCATGGAAAGTATTGTTTTTGCTAAGTGTCCCTTATCTATCCAATCTCCTTTAAAGTCTGTATCATCCATTTCACCATAGTTATCTTTTAAAAATTTCCGGAAGTTTTCCTTAGTAGGTTCTTGAAGAAAAAAGTCATAAAGTTTATCTTTAGCTTGTCTTTTCATATCACACCTCACCCAAAATACTCCTGCATCAACGCTTTTTTCAATGTCTCCATTTTATCAAGACTTTGCTGAATCGTCAATTTTGATTTATTAATCAGAGTGGCATAGTCTGAAAAATGCTCTTGCAAATACATCGGCGGTAGCAATATTTCTTGGATTCTCAAATCAGATAAGTTAATTTGTTGAAGTGTTGCTCCCCTAGTGTGTTCCTGTATATAGTTCTGGCTTTCAGCCGTATTAAGGTATGCGTTTAGATATGCAGGATTGATTTTGCTTCGGTTATATCGAATAACAGCTATACCTCTCGTTACATTCATGCCTTTAAAGCGTACATCTGTTAGGGCAGTAATGCCTGTAGTTCCTCGCACCGTAATTAATAATTCATCACCGGTTAATTCAGTTTTCTTGAAGCTATCACCAATCGCACGGTCAATATGTTTAATCGAATCTATTGATATATTTCCATCTACCATATCTACGGGGCGAATAACACCCAAATCACCAGTGCCGTCATCACCTGGTTGAACTATCCCATATGACAGCCCAGTTCCTTCTTTTATTAGGCTTATTAGTGGTTGGCGAGGATAATTGCAGTTCCCAAACATCTCCACGAACCGCGCCTTCACCAGCTCGTCCAGCTTGTCGAGCTGCTCGCGGCGCTTGGCAATCATGTCGCTGACCTTGTCCAGCACGGCGGCAATTCGGCGCTGCTCGTCGAGGGAAGGATAAGATATTTCTACTTTCTGCAATGATTGCCTAACAATTTGAGGTTGAGCAGAGCCTGTAATAGCATCAGAGAGTCCTCGTGTCATCAGATAATAATACAAGTAGTGCAAATCTATCTCAGGGGAAAGGTTATCCAACGCCATCGCATTTCCATTAACATAAGAAAATGGCTCGCATATATTGAGCATCCCGCATGTAGCTCCTCTGCAAGTAATCAAAAGAGTGGCTTTTTCATGATTGTACTCTGAAAAGTAACCAATAACTCCGTTTGCACCATACACTGGGTAGCCTTCCGATTTAAGCATATCGGAGGAAATGGTTTTCCATTGCTTTGGATTACATATTTCACACAACCTTCGCTTCTTCATATCATCGCCTCCAGCTCGTCCAGTCCCTTGTCAATCTCGGATTCGAGCGCGCGGAGGTCTTTCAGTATCTCGCTCGTGGGCGGATACTCCACAGGCTTGTACTCAACCTGCTTGTACTTGTTGATGCTGAGGTCGTAGGCGTTGTCCACTATCTCCTGCTTCGGGACGAGGAAGGACTGCTCGGTGCGGGCGCGCTGCTCTTCGGCCTCGAGATTACGGAAGCGCGCGACGATGTCGGGGATGTCGTTTACCTGTATCGGGCTGCGCTTGTCGTCGAGGGAGAAGCCGTCGGCGCGCATGTCGTAGAACCAGACCTTGTCCGTGCCGCCGTGGCCGGTCTTGGTGAACACCAGTACGGCCGTGGAGACGCCGGCGTAAGGCTTGAACACGCCGGAGGGCATGGAGATGACCGCCTGCAGCCGGTGGTTTTCCACCAGCTCGCGGCGTATATCTCGGTGCGCCTTGGACGAGCCGAAGAGCACGCCGTCCGGGACAATGACCGCTGCGCGTCCGCCGACTTTCAGCATGCGCAGAAAGAGCGCGAGGAAAAGCAGCTCGGTCTTTTTGGTCTTGCAGAGCTTGAGCAGATCTGCCGAGACGATGTCCGCATCCAAACTGCCCTTAAAGGGCGGATTGGCGAGGATAAGGCTGTACTTCTCGCGGTCGGTGTTCTGGTCGCTGAGGCTGTCGCGGTATTCGATGAACGGGTTGTCAACGCCGTGCGTCATCATGTTCATGGCGCCAATCCGCAGCATGGTGCGGTCCATGTCGAAGCCGTGGAACATGTGGTTCATGTAGTGTTCTTTCTTCTCCCGGTTGAAGAAAATCTCCTCCCGGCGGCGCTCCTTCAGGTACTCCCCTGCCGCCACCAGAAAACCGGCGGTGCCGCAGGCCGGGTCGCAGATCACGTCGTCCGCCTTGGGGGCGGTGAGCTCCACCATCATGCGGATAATGTGCCGGGGGGTGCGGAACTGACCGTTCACCCCGGCGGTGGCGATTTTGGACAGGAGGTACTCGTAGATGTCCCCCCGCACGTCGGTGTCGTGGAACTGCTCCGCCTGGGCGTAGATCTCGTCCATGGCGGTGACGATCTTCTCCAGCATCAGGGGCGTGGGGATCTTGAAAATGGCGTCCCCCATGTACTTGGCGTAGGCACTGTCCTTGTCGGTGTGGAGCCCCTTGATGAAGGGGAACACCAGCTCCTGCACCACCGCATACATCTGCCCGGCGGGGAAGTCGTGGAACCGGGACCACTTGAGCCGCTCCCCGGCCACGGTGCGGTCCCCCACCTGGACCTCCCCGGCAAAAATGCTCTTGTGGGGCAGGCCCAGCATGGCGCTCTCCTTGGCCCGCAGGTTGTCCGTCTCATCCAGGTCGTGGATGAACATGAGGTAGGTCATCTGCTCCACCATGTCCAGGGGGTTGGTGATGCCGCCCGTCCAAAACGTCTCCCAAAGGCGGTCTATCTTGTTTCGCAGTTCTCCGGTAAGCATCGTTTATCCCTCGTTTTCCAGCATTTCTTTTACGGCAGCCATGGCCTCGGTGAGTCGACCGGCATTTTTCAATACACGACTGTAGAACTGTTTGACATCGGCATCTCCGATAATGTACTTCACCTGACTGTTGTTTACCGCAATATAGCAGAGTTGCTCAGTTTCTTCGTGGGACCATGTGACGTGCCGACTCAGTTTTTTGACTATCTCGTGAGTTCTGGCGAAGCTGCGGCTGGTTTTCAGCGCGATAAGCAAATCGGTCTTTGCCTTCCCCTCTTCGCTGCTTTGCTTATCAGCCTCTATGTTCTCACGTTTGCATCGAAAGTGTATTTCTTCCAGCTTTTCGTTCGTAACAGTGCGGTCAATAATGGCTTTTACCAGCTCATCCAGCTGAGATCCCTCAGAATAATCTGAAGGCGCAAAGTACCTTATGCGCCCTTCGCGCATCATTTTGTAGACTTTGGCTTTGTCCTGAATATCGGCATTATAGACGCCAATCGAGTACCCGCCGTTTGAGTTGACCACTTTCATGCAGGGTATATCCGTATCGCTGTCACCTATGTAAACCATATTGCGGAACGGGACGCGGATGTTTTCCGGTGCAAAGGCCTCATTTACGCCCAGATCGTTTATGTCAAGGACGCCTTTTTCTATCCGGAACAGGAACTGAGTTTTGTTCGTATAATTGACCACTTGCGTCGGCCACTTAGCGACTCCCTTTTCATTGTATAAAAAGGAGCTGGCGTAAATCTTTTCAAATTCATTCGCTATTGTAGTTCCTTCGATCATTTCCTTCAATCCGGAAGAAATTATATAATGCTCAACGATTACGCCGTGTTCCTCTCCGTACTTACGTATCCGCTGAAACCAGCTTTCTACTCCCGGAAACAGACGAACTTGTGCGCCATATCTCTTCAGCGAGTCCTTGGTAAACAACACCTGTCCTTCTGCGGCCTCCATCATTTTGAACATATAGGCAAGGTTCTGATCCATGTCGTTGTTCTCAGCAAGGCCGTTAGATTCCTTCCAGAACTCCGGGACATCATATCCGACAGACTGAATAAATCCCTGAGCCTGCATATCGTCGGGAGTAAGGGTCTTATCGAAATCATAACATATTGCTATAACAGGCAGTTCTTCCTTGTGTTTTCGCTCATATTCTCTACTTTGCATACTGAAACTCCTCTCTTTATAAATCCCTGTTTCTGTTCCAAGTGTAGGCGGTGTAGCGCCCGCCGCTGATTTTTTTAACTTCTCCGCTCTTTTGCAGCTCTATCAGAGCGCGCTGAACCGTTATCGCGCTAAGATCTTTGCACAGCTCAACCAGCTGCATTTTTGTCACGCTTCCATCGGTTTCTCGGAGTATTCTTCGTATTCGATCCGGCGTTTTCGCGTCGTCGGCACATACGAATCCCGCCTGATATTCCAGTTCTTCATACGCTGTCCTGAGCAAGCCCAGAAAAATCCGTACAAACGGGCCGTAATCGTTTTCACCCTCATGCCAGCCCTTAGTGCTGAGACGGAAGGCTTCGCGGCAAGCTTCCATCCGTAATGGTATAAGTTTTTCTAAACAGAAGAATTCCTCAACTCCATATCCTGCTTTTAATAACAGCAGACGCACGAGTAGCAGGCAAACACTGTAATTCATTTCAGCAAACGGCTGGATGCAAAGGAAGTCCAATGCAAACATCGGTACAAGCAAAAGTGGATCCATCTCTCCGCCGCTGCTCGCCTCGCAAAACTCCCGGCAGAGCTTGCTTAGAGCCTCTTGAGCTTCCCATGCTGAAATAGTTTCAAATCGTTCTCCTGCGTCTCCAAAGCAGATCGTCTGGCTGTGTGACTTGATAACACCACAAGTGTTGCCACCGACAAACTTATACAGCGCTGAAAGGTTTTGAAGTACCACTTCGTAGTTTATCTCTATGTAATCATGCTCCAAGTTGATCATGAGTACTGCATCACGGTAGCCGGCTATATATCGTTCCGTGTCATTGAGCAGAGAGGCCTTGTCCTTAGCAAGCTTATTTAGTCTCTCAACAGGAACAGTCATGTTTTCGAGGAAGCAAGCGGCCTCTATGCTGTGTTTGAGCGCGTCGATCGATAACTTGGGCAGTATATTCTCGCTGGATTTGAGATACCAACGCTGCGCCCCTTTATGCTCGTGTATCTGAGCCATGTCCAGGACAATATCCGCCGTCATCAATTGCCTGTATCCCCTGTCAAATTGAAATGACCTCATGCTCCTCCTCTTCCGAACAGCTGACCTAGCATTTTATAAAAAAATCATCTTGGGTTTAATATAACAGGTTATAAATTACAAGTCAAGCCTTTATTATATCAATTCTGCGTAGTTGATATAATAAAGGCTTGACTTGCCACATATTGAGAAGTGTTCATTTGCAATACTATATAGTTTTCTATTTTTCAAGCAGCATGTCGCTCAGTCCCTGCGACATTACACCCGACCACCGCTGCGTCGTGTCCTGCTGCGGATAGTGGTCGCGCCATGCATCGTAGGCGTCCTGTGCTATCTCACCGGACTTGAGCTTCTCGGCTTGCTCTGCCCACGCGCAGAGCATCTCGTGCAGACGGTCAGCATCTTTTCCAGCGCGCGGGTCTACGCGCAGCGTGATGTCGCCGGCGTCGCTTGAAATCCGCAAACCGTACAAGTCCTCCAGCGTGAACAGCGTGTGCATCAATCCAACGTAAGAGTCGATGTCCGGCACTGACAGCGCCAGCGGTGAAACGTCCAGCACTTCGGCCAGTGCCTTCGTAAGCTCAGCTTTCGGCGAGCGCGTCCCGGACTCGTACTGCGCCAAACGCACGTCTGCGGACTTCTCCGGGAAGCCCACCGCCGTGCCAAGATACTTCTGCGTCATGCCGCGCTTGTTGCGGAAATAGCGTATGCGTTCGCCTATCGCCATGTCGATCGCTCCAATCCAAAGGTTTCTTCGCAGCTAATATAGCATATATGTTTAAGAATGTCAAGTGAAACTTAAAATAATTTGTTTAGTTTTATCCTCTTGACTTAAACATATATGCGTAGTACAATGAGAACGAAGTTAAGCAGTAATGCTTAACTAAGGCATAATAGATAATCGCCCGGGCAAATCGGAGGCGACAAGAAAGTATCCGACACGAAATAAGGGGGATATTATGCCAAAATCCAAATTCAAAGGGGGAAAATTATTTGACACCTGAAAAAAGAAATGCCGCCCCGAATCCGTCTGTTGGCGCAGACGTGGGGCAGCAGTTCGTAAATGAGCACAGCAATACTATAGCAGACCGGCCTGCCGAAAGCATCGAAAACTTTGAGCAGGAGTGGAAGAAAGCGCGGGAATTTTTCCGGCGCGTGAACGACCCGGCGTATCTGCCTACGGTGACGATGGAGCAGCTTTACGACACGGTCTATGAGGGCAGGCCGCCGGTAATCGACGGCCTGTTGCAAAACGGGACGTACATATTCGCCGGCGCGCCAAAGGTCGGCAAGTCGTTCCTGATGGCGCAGCTCGCGTACCATGTGGCGACCGGACAGAAGCTTTGGGATTACGAGGTCAGGCAAGGCACAGTGCTATATCTCGCGCTTGAGGACGGCTACGAGCGGCTGCAGGAGCGCATGTACCGTATGTTCGGCGTGGATGGTACGCCGAATCTGCACTTCGCCATAGCTGCGAAGCAGCTCGGCAATGGACTGGACGCACAGCTCGAGAAGTTCGTGCGCGAGCACCCGGACACGAGGCTCATTATTATTGATACACTGCAAAAGGTGCGCGAGCTGAGCGGCGAGGCGTACAGCTACCGGGACGACTACCAGATAATCGGGCAGTTAAAGCAGTTAGCGGATAAATTCAAGCTCTGCCTGCTGATTGTCCACCACACGCGCAAGTCACCGGCGAATGATGAGTTTGACCGCATTTCAGGCACAACGGGCATCTACGGCTGCGCCGACGGCGCGTTCGTGCTGAGCAAGGAGCACCGCACGGACAGCACCGCAACGCTGAGCATCTCAGGCCGCGACCAGCCTGACCAGCGCATCCACCTCGTGCGCGACGAGGCGACGCTGCAATGGAACTTTGACCACGCGGACACGGAGCTGCACAAAGAGCCGCCCGACCCGCTGCTGGAGAGTGTGGCGGCACTGGTGACTGCTGAGCGCCCAACATGGCAGGGCAGCGCGACGGAGCTGATTGCCGCCACGGGCTTCGAGATTCAACCCAACGCATTGGCTAAGCGCCTCAATGTGAACGCACCCAAGCTGCTCTGCGACTACGGTATCCGCTACACCAATGCTCACACCAAAACCGGCAGCCGAATCACGCTGACGCTGCAAAGGTGACGATGGTGACGGTGGTGACGATGAAATAAGGGGTGTTAAAACATCGTCACCATCGTCACCCATCGTCACCGGGGGGCTCGCGAAACGCGAGGGGCTGCGGTGAAGCACGGTAGCCGTCGCAATGAATCCCGGCAAGGGCGCACTTCTATACATGGCCATGTATGTGCGTCCATTTGCGTCGCTGCGCTCCGGTCAAGGGCAATGCCCTTGCGCCGCTGTGCGGCTATCCCAATTTCAAGGAGGTAATACTATACAAGTTAACAAAACCAAACTCGAGCACGATGCAGCTGCGGCTGAGAAGAAGATTCGCCAGCTCACGCATCAGGTGGAGCGAATTGAGAGCCGTGCCAAGTACATTGAGGACGGCGAGCGAAAGAAGCGCAATCACCGGCTAATCACGCGCGGCGCGGCGGTGGAGAGCGTTGCTCCGGCGGTCAGGGGCATGGCTGAGGGCGAATTTTATGAATTGGCCGAACACATCTTCGCCTTGCCGGAGGTACAAGCCATATTGACAAAGGCAGGTGAGTGATTGGCGCTCTACCACTTCCACGTCGGGCAAATAAAGCGCAGCGCGGGGCGCTCGGCGGTTGAGGCGGCCGCTTACCGCGCGGGTGAAAAGCTCTACAGCGAATATTACGGTCAAGTCAGCGACTACACGCGCAAGGGCGGCGTTATGCACACGGAAATCCTGCTCCCGCCCCACGCGCCGCGCGAATACGCCAACCGCCAGACGCTCTGGAACGCGGTAGAAGACGCAGAGCGCAACAAAAATGCGCAGCTCGCCTACAGCTTCGACATCGCGCTGCAAAATGAGTTTTCGACTGAGGAAAACATCGCGCTTGCGCGGCAATTTCTGCTGGACAACTTTGTCTCCCGCGGCATGATTGCGGACTTTGCCGTCCACCAGCCGGACAAAAAGGACGGCATACCAAACCCGCACTTTCACGTCATGTGTCCTATTCGCCCGCTGAACCCCGACGGCACATGGGGGGCGAAACAGCGGCGGGTTTACCGTGAGGACGGAAAGTTCGACGCCGTGCCAACGACAGACTGGGGCAAGCCGGAGACGCTTGAAGCGTGGCGCGAGGCGTGGGCGGCGTTGTGCAAGGCCAAGTTTGAGGAAAAGGGTTTGCCCGACCGCATCGACCACCGCTCATACGAACGGCAGGGCGTAGAGCAGCACCCGACCGTCCACGAGGGCGTAGCCGTGCGGCAGATGGAGGCCAGGGGCATCGTGACCAACAAGGGAGAGCGCAACCGCTGGATAAAGTCCGCGAATGCCATGTTACGCTCGTTGCGGGATATGATAAAGGAACTCGCCGCCTGGCTCACAGGCACCCGCGTCAGGCTGGAAAGCATGCCGAGTCTGGCAAAACTGCTCATGGAATACATAGACAAGCGCAACGCCGGAGCATGGAGCAACAAGGCCAAGGTTGGCAACCTCAAGCGCGCATCCAAAGCAATGTCATACCTGAGCGAGCATAAGTTGCACACCCTCGATGACCTCGAAAAACGTCTCACATTGCTTCACACGGAGCTTGACGAAGTAAAAACCGTGCTGGGCGCTAACAAAAAGCGCTCTGAAGAGCTGCGCGACTGTTTGAGATACGCTGAGCAGTTCAAACTTTTCAAGCCGCTTTACGACGAGCTGAACGCCATCAAGTGGAAATCCAAGCGTGAGCAATTCAAGGCCGAGCACGAAAGCGAGCTGCGGCAGTTCTACCTTGCCCGACGCAAGCTGCCGGACGGCATCCACATCGACGACTGGAAGCGCGAGCTTGATGCGCTTGCACATAGTAACGACGCCGAATACGCCAAGTACAAGCGCCTCCGCGCCGAGCTCAGCGAGCTGCTCGACGTGAAATACTGCATCGACCGCGCGCTCGACGTGAGAGCAGAAGGTCGCAAAATGCGACCTTTGGCGGAAGAAAGAGACTGACGAATCCCGAAGAAGCCCAAGAAACCTAAGAAGCCTCCCGAGGTTTTCGGGAAATGTATAAATGCGCCGTGAACGGCGACAATACTCATTAAAGGGAGGCATTATATGGAGAAACCCCATCGCGGTGAGATATCCGAGCAGCACAGGCGGAGCGTCCTGGAACAGCTCTGGCTGACGTACTACAACGACACGCTCTATGAGCAGGGCGTCATAACCGAAGACGAGCGCAACAAGATGCGCATTAAGATAAAAAGCCGCGCACGGCAGATGGAGCGTTAAGACGAACACGGCGGGGAACATATCCCCGCCAGTTTCTTCGCCCTGGAACATTCGCAGCAAAAAGTTCTTTATTCCATCCTCAAAATGATATATAATATCATCGAAAGGTGGTGTTCTCATGCCTAGCATAGACGCAATACGCACAACGCTCACGCCGGTATTCCGTGCACACGATGTGAACAGAGCCGTGCTGTTCGGCTCCGCGGCGAAAGGTACGGCGACAAATGAGAGCGACCTTGACCTGCTGGTGGACAGCGACCTGCGCGGGCTGCGATTCGTCGGCCTTATCGAGGACATCCGGGCAGCCGCCGGTATGCCGGTGGATGTGTTCGCCCCGTCGCACATCGAGCAGGGCTCGCTCATAGACCGCGAAATCCGCGCCACGGGAGTGACAATCTATGAGAAATGAAGTCATAGTTCGCAAGATGGCAGGGTATGTGTCAAAGGTGCTCGGCTACTGCGAGGGCTGCAATTACGACAGCTTTGTTGCAGACAGCAAGCTCGTGGAGGCCTGCGTGTTCAACCTGAGCCAGCTGGGAGAGCTTTGCCGCATTGCCGACGAGGATTACAAGGCCGCGCACCCGGAGCTGCCGTGGCATGAGATGTACGGCCTGCGTAACCGCATAGTCCACGACTACGAGGGCGTAAACCTCCGTCTCGTGTGGGAGATAATAAGCGAGGACTTGCCGGAGGTTCAAAAGATTTTGGACGCGATGATATAGCGATTACGGCGGGGAACATATCCCCGCCGTGTTCTTTTTCTTGATAATTTTCTTTATCTGTGATACTATGCTTATAATAATGATATTACGAACATTACAAAGGAGGCTCGCATGGACATACACAGTGTGCGGCAGGAGCTGCGGACGAAGTCCATCTACGAGATACCGCTGCGCGTGACGTACTACGCGCGCGTATCCTCGGAGTCCGACGAACAGCTCAACTCGCTGGGCAACCAGATCAAATACTACGAGGATCTGATACGGCGAAACGGGGCGTGGACATTCGTACCCGGCTACATCGACGAGGGCCTCTCCGGCATCTCGACGAAGCGGCGCGAGAACTTCAACCGCATGATAGACGACGCGGCACGGGACAAATTCGACCTTGTGATAACCAAGGAGATCTCGCGCTTCGCGCGCAACACGCTCGACTCGATACGCTACACGCGCGAGCTGCTCGCTAACGGTGTAGGCGTGTTCTTCCAGAACGACAACATCAACACCCTCGACGAGGACAGCGAGCTTCGGCTCTCTATCATGTCCTCGATAGCGCAGGACGAGCTGCGCAAGCTCTCGAGCCGCGTAAAATTCGGCCATCAGCAGGCGATAAAGCAGAACGTCGTGCTCGGCAACAGCCGTATCTTTGGCTACAAAAAGGACAACAGGCGGCTCGTTATCGACGAGGAGCAGGCGCCGATGGTGCGCGAGCTATTTGAGCTCTACGCCACGGACGAGTACAGCATGAAGCAGCTTGAAACGCTGTTCTGGGAGAAGGGCTACCGCAACCTCAACGGGAAGAAGATAGCCCACTCGACGATGTCGAACATGATAGCAAACCCCAAATACAAGGGCTGGTATGTCGGCAACAAGGTCAAGGTCGTGGACATGTTCACGAAGAAGCAGAAGTTCCTGCCTCCGGAGGAATGGGTCATGTTCAAGGACGAGACTGGCGAGATCGTCCCGTCCATCGTCAGCGAGGAGCTGTGGGAACAGGCGAACGCCGTCCTGCGCCGACGCAGCGAGGACGTCAAGAACCGGCGCGGCGTCTGCAACCACGCCAACCTGCTAACCGGCAAGCTCTACTGCGGCTG
>ULSZ01012484.1_pt1 | contig 26693 bp, 29 predicted proteins | sample 1957151 | NCBI WGS metagenome assembly ULSZ01 (sample SAMEA4835721, study PRJEB28245) | human gut metagenome | biome: gut microbiome; material: fecal sample | place: Denmark | collected 2008
CGGATTCATTCCTGTAGTCTTAGAGAGCATATCAGACCAATCATCATACTTGCCATTACTAGCTACATTAGTTATCTTATTAACTGCTTCATTACCTGCATATCCACCTGCTACTGATAATGGCCCAAATATTGCACCTGTTAATAATGTACTAACATAAGGTGCAGCTTCTCTCCTACCTCTATCTACAGCACCAGCCAGATTAATATTTCTAGGAGTAACTGTTACTTCTGGTAAAGTTACATTATTCATACCATTCTCATTATTAACTGGCAATACTATATTACCTCTCTTATCATAACCTCCCATATATTTAATAGGTTGTGCAGGTTCTTAATATTTAATAATCATACCATTCTCACCTTTAGGAATACCATTATATACTCCAGTAAGTACTTTAGCATAATTAGCAGCTTCTGCATATCTTCTCTTACCTTTATTAGAACCAGTAAGCTTAGCTACAAACTTATTAATATCATCATTCTCATCAAAGTCATATAGTCTCTTTAAGAATTGTATCTTGTCTGCTGCATACTCATCCATAGAATTATAAGACCTAAACTTCTGCTTAATAGCTTCACCTTTAGCATTTTTATCATTACCAGTTACATAATCACCTTTCCATGAACTACCAGTAGTTAAATTGCCAAAGTTGTACTTACCTTGTGCAGACCTACCCCAACTAGATTCTAATGCGTCTTGTGCTAATAGCATTCTAATTGCATTATCATTAGTAATACCTGCCTTCTTATAGGCATTAATAAGTTCTGTAGACCATTGCTTTCTGTTAGTATATGGACTCTTCCAAGTTGAGTTGGCAGTAACAGGTTTATCGGTAACAGGTTTACTAGCTACTGGTTTATTAATTACTGGCTCTGCTGTATGATTATTAGCTACTACATCAGTTTCATCAGTATCTCTTACTGGTACTACTAAAGCTTCTGGTTTATCGTAAGTTGTATTATAATTATACTCACTAAATGGATTAATAGGATTAGTAATATCAGTGTAATCTATTGTAGGATTACTTACTGGATTATAACTAACAAATCTCATTCCTTGTTGAGCTTTCTTGATTCGCTTCTTATAGGTTGGGCGAATTGATTTAGTTATTAACTTGTCCTTTCCAATCTTATATCCTTTAGCACCACCATACCAAGCTCCTGGATTAGTATAAATTCCAATTTCGGACGGAATGCCAGTTTTATCTTCCAACCAGTTACCCCAGCCCCCGGTAAGCTTATCCACAGTCATATTACCTAAAGCTCCTCCTACAACAGCGGCTGGAGTTGTTACTAATGCAGCGCCAGCTGCTGAAGGAAGTATAGTTCTTTCTATTCCAACTAGAGGATTAGTCTCATTGGACATAGAAGCCTTGAATCTGGCTTTAGCTCCCTTAATAGGATGCCAATAGTCTCTATTTCTTTCAGCAGCTGACCTGGTATCATTAGAAGGTTCTCCACCTAAATCTACAATGGAATACTGTTTAGGTTTAGCTTTAATAGGTTCATGAATTTCTGGCCTAACTACTTTAGTATTATCGGACTCTATGGTGTTTCCTTGTTGTAGTTTAGGTATTACTTTCATTATTTATTCGATTTATCGTTATTGGTGAATCTCTTCCATATTCCTGTTACTGAATCTATGCCAAGCAATCCCATACAACACAACAGGACTGTGTCTATCATTAATGGGGCTTGAATTACGTTTATTGCACAGTATATTAACACTCCCAAGCAGACAAACCACCCTACTACTCCGCAGAGTCTCTTAGATGATATGCCAGAGTGGGATGTGAATACTTGCTTTAAGAATGTTACAAACTTCATTATATAATTACATTTATAGAAATATTAGCTGTGTCACCTCCTATATATGCCTGATTTATTGGTATTTCAGTAGTTACCCCAGATTGGCATACTGCGTTATTTGTTACACTATCTGCATCTACAGTCACCCTGTATGTACTGAAATATCCAGTGAACAATAATTTAGAGACATTAGTTAAATCAGTTGGTAAATTAAAGTGGAAGTTTCTGTCAAAGAAAGTTGCCCTTGATAGTCTAGAGTTCCAGACCTAGGAATTGTTATAAACCCATCTGGAACTCCATCTATGTAAACATCTGCTACAAAGTCATAGGATTTAGACGTAAGCCCAGAGTTAGTTATTGAAACATGTATATTGAAGTCATACTGGAATGTTGACAACTGTATATCCTCTTCCTTAACTAACTGATTATTAGCGTAATTATCGTTAGTTTCAAGTCCGAAGAACTCTACTCTATCTCTAGTGGCACACTTGGTTGGAGTATTTGTACCTCCACCAGCTAAATTAATTAAATATTGTTCTGTTGCAATTTTATTTGTCATTTTAAATACTTGCTATGTATTGTTTATACACATAACGGCAAGTAGACCCTGTACTGGTAAATTCTGATTAGTTCCTATAATAAGTCTATCTTTTTCATAATTAGAATAGTAATTCATATACTTTGTATTATTTAATAGGAGTGCTACGTAAGTATTACTTCCAATCACACTATTGCCAAACAAAGCTGCATTTCTTATAGTACCTGCTATAGGGTATACCACCATAGATGAAGCAGGAATATCTGGTGTAGCCGATGTGCTTTGACCATACATATTTGTGATTGATATACCCATTGTAGTGTCTGTAGTAGTGTTATTAAAGAATATTAGGGTGCTGCCGCCTAGTGAACCGTTTAATAAATCTATAGCGTCAGCAATACCCCCCCCCGACGGTAGGTTATCATTGAACTGTTGCTTAGTAATGCATCTATTGTTCGCAACTCCGTCTAAGCTCAAGCCTTCTGCTCTAGCTTCAGCTGCTGTTACTAATTCATTAGTACTTTCCATTATTCTTGATATTCTCTTAAATTACCAATTGTTACTTCAAATTCATCTGATTTCATGTAGGGTGATACATCTGCATCTTTAGCAGCTTCGTTCAAACAGAACATGTCTGAAGGAAACGATAGTGCCTTTACCCTTATTTGCTTAAGTAGTCTGGAGTGTTTGGCTTTAGACCAAACCCAGACGTCAAATATAAAATTTCTCATACTGCGATTAATGTACTTTAATTCTTAAATGTTAAGAATTACTAAGTGTAGAAGCAGTCCACTTTTGATTGGAGCCTTTGTTAAGGCTAAAGTGCTGTAAACCACTTTGATTTACATTTACGTATAATGTGAACATATTAGCTAATGGAATTCCGACTATTGTCACACTAATACATGTTGGCGTACCATTAGATACTCCATAATACAGTAACTGAAATGGGACCATGTCTGTCATATTAGACTTCACAATCTCCATTACAGCACTATCAGCACTGTTAACCTCTATATTACTACTTCTACCTGGATAAATCAAATCTTGTGTTGTTAAAACTAGGGTCTGAACCCCCCCCCATAGACTTGAGTGCATCATTCACTTGTTTAGTGGTAGGGCATTTGTTGTCTTCATTTTGAATTAAAGCCATGATTGTTATTATTTAATAATTCTACGTTTAATTTGCACACCTCTCTTAGCTATTAGCATAGTATTACTTCTTTTGTTGTTAGCATTACTAGCGAAGGTATTATGCAGTTTAGCTATCTCGTCATCACTAAGGGTATTAAACCCTGAAGGTATTTTAGCTCCCTTAGTTCTCATCTCCTGAATATCTGTACCTTTTAATTGCCTATTAGGGTCAATATAATAATTACCATTCGCATCTTTCATATTTACATTGGCTCCTCTAAATCCCCACGTGTCCGCATGTCTTTCATTAGGTTGGGAGCTGTACACTTGAGACTCTAATGGTGTAGAGGATTCATAATCCACTCTGTTATTAATACCAGGATTGGCCTTTAATATCTGCGGATTATTATCTCCAACCATGTGTCCAATACCTTCATGCCAAGACACATCGCTAAATCTTCCAGAGAATGGGAATGAAGGAGCATTGTATGTGTATTGCAATCCTGCTGGATATGCTGCTCCCTTATTTTGTCTCATAGCTACTTGGGCAGCTTGAGTCACATTACCAACCTTCCCTTTATATACATTTGGATTAGAATAGAACTTAGAAGGTTCTACATATTCTGCCCTGTTAATTTGGTCAGTAATGTTAGCAAGGTTAGATTCATTAACTTGAGATTGATACTTAGGCTGTTTAGCACGTTCTTTATACCATTCTATAGCAAAGTCTTTCATCCCTCTAGTTTGGGCTTGATATCTCTGGTCCTCTGGCAATTTATAATTCTCTTTAGGATTAGGTCTTGCTACAGCTCCCTGTTGTGCCCTAATAATCCCTCTTCCTTTAGTTGAGATTCTCATAATATCCATTTAAGCCAACCGTAGCTGAAAGTCTTCCTCTTATATTCTGGATGTTCAGCCGCGTATCTAGCTTCTCTTTCAAATGATATGTTTCTATAGGCAGTGTGAGCATTGCCACTAGCTAGTAATTTAATAAACCACTCTATTACATACCATAAATAGAAGAATACTATTCCCATTTCTAATATCTGTTTCGTGTGAGTCTTCTCATGTGTAACTGTAGCTTGACTCATTCTCTTTATATAATCCTCACTTCTAGTAAACATAATAGCACAAATATTCATAAATGAATATCCTTTTACCGGAAGTAATGGATTGATAAAGAATAGCAATCCTTTAGATTTGTCGTACTTAAATTTCATAGTTAATGCTTCCATTTAGCGGCATTTCTAGCGAAATTAGCTCTCTTCTTCTGTAACGGAGTCGCATTAGGATTGTTAAGTACAGACCTAGCATGTTCTTGAACACTCTGTCCAGCTTTCTTAGCTGATGCCGTAAATTTGCCGCGATTCTTCTTCTTAATATGAATCTTGCTTCCATTTTTATCTTTCCTTACTAACTTACTACCACATCTAAACATGGGAACCTCTTCTAGGTCCGCATCATCGAGTAACTCTTTCAGAGCCTCATTAATTCTTGATAATTCCTCTGCGTTAAATTCCATAATTAAATTACATGTTAAATCACTTTTTTATTCACAAAGGTATTGCTAAATTTGCACATTATCAAACAAATCAGATGAATTAATGATTTAAGGTGTCAATGTAAATAAGTAATAAAGAAACTAAACTATTATTAATCTCTAACCTTTAAATCAGTAGATTAATGTTATTGGGCAAACTAAAAGAGGTGTACAGGTGGATTGACAGTTGGAGTTCTGGTGTTAAGACGATAGTCATTATAATGCTTGCATTCTTGATGGTAGAGCTTCATTTCTCTTCACACACTAAAGCTATTTTAGAAGATTATAGACAGGCAGTTGTTACGGAGAAGGTATTAGCTGAGAAATATACAGAGATGATTACTCCACAAGTTAACGGGCATATAGAGCATATTCTTATGGAAGATAAGGATGCGTCGAATGTCTTGTTATTGAATTACCATAATACCTTACAAAGTACACATGGTTTATCATATCGTTATTTAACAGCTCTTACAGAGAAGAGAAGAGGGTATGAAACTAAGGCAACTATTAAGATATGGAAAGAGTTGGAGTATATTAACTACGGTGATGAGCTTGGAAGGATTAATGACAACCAATTCATTAGAATGGACACTATTGAGAACTACTACAGAACATTCCCTAATTTAGTAGCTTTATTAGAAGAATCTGGAGCAAAGTCTGCTGCGATGTATCCGATTGCTGGAATTGATGGACCTATAGGAATGATTGTTGTTATTTATCCAGTTACTAAAGAGTACTATTTGGGGTACTATAACTCCGTTATTGCTCCGTGTATCCAACCTCTATCTACCTTATTAGATTATAACTCAATTAGGAAGAAATTTAAAATGAATTATGAAAGTAGACAAGAGGAACAAGGAAATATGTTACAACGATTCTTCCCATATGTATTGGAGTGAAATCGACAATACTATATACACTTCAGTAACAACAATGATACATGAGTTCTGTCAAAAGTTCGACAGTGATTTCTGGTCGCAATACAAAGCATTACAGAAGCTATTAAGTGCTGAACAGTTTGCCATGGAGAAGAAGAGACTATTAGAAACTAAACGTTTTGATAAGAAGTACTTCTTAGACATGTACGATTTAAATGAGACGGAGTTTAATTCTGCACAACAGGATATACTGGATGAGTGGTCTAAAACTAATGCCGATTCCAAGGAAAGAGGTACAAAGATTCATAGTGATTTGGAGCATCAATACTTAGGTAAGAGTTCATGCCAAATGAGAAGTTACGGTTTAGGCGGAACTTTTGAAGTTAATACTAATGAATCTTTAGAGAAGAATAACTTAGACCTACTAAGCATAGAAAGAGGAGTCTTCCCTGAATATATGATATACAGAAGGTCGGACGACAATAAGTTTAGGTTGGCAGGTCAAATTGACTTACTTATTAAGGACGGAAATGACATTTACATTGTTGACTACAAGACTAATAAAAGTATTGACGAGAAATCTTACTTTGATACCAGGACTAAGAAGAGTCAAATGATGAAGTATCCTATGAATAACTTAATGGACTGTAATAAAGTACATTATACTTTACAACTATCTACCTATGCATGGATGCTTCAGAAATTAAATCCTGATTTTGTTATTAAGAAGCTATTGCTTATACATTATGACCATAATGGTAACGTTACAGAACATGAGTTAGATTATCTTAAAGATGATGTGGAACGTATGTGTAAGCATTGGAAAAAACAGTGTATACTTGAGGAAATCAAGGAGAAGAGAAAGCCTATAGAGTTCTAATGAGCTAGTTCATAATCATAGAGTATCTTTCAAACTGGGATTTGAGATATTAAAAGTAAAGTATAATTAAAGCTCATTAGAAATCTATGGGAATTACTAATATTGTAAATGGGCACTTGAACGAGTTACTGGGTAATAACGAAGAAATAGCTAAAGCTCGTATTAGAATATGTAAGAAATGTCCTATTATGAAGGATTCGTTTATGGGGTATGTATGTAGCAGTAAACTGTGGCTAAACCCTAAAACAGGAGATATATCAACAGAACGTAAAGATGGTTATAAACGTGGATGCGGGTGTAGACTTAATGCTAAAGTTAGAGATATTAAGTCTTCATGTCCAGCATGTAAATGGTAAATGATTTAAATTATGAGTAATAACGGAACAATGGATGTAATGTTTGGGGGTAAAGGATTAAGCTTTGCCGGTGCAGATGGATTTAAAGATTTAAAGAAAGAAGCTGCTGTGGAAGCACATAATAAAGCAGTAGATACTTACACTAAAGCACTTAATAAGAACATTAAAGATGAATTGGAGAAAGCGGAGGAAGTAACAGAGAAGATGAATAGTATGGAAATTATGCCTATTAATTCATACGTATTGGTTAGACCTTATGCTAAGAATCCGTATCAAAAGATAGAAGTGACTAAAGGCGGACTTATTATACCAGAATATGACGGAGCATTTAAGAATCCAGACACCGGAGAGAAAGATACAGAGTATCAACTTTCAGTTGTAGCTAATGTTATAGAAGTAAGTCCTTTGTGTAAGTTTATTAAACCGGGAGACGATATATATTATAGGCGTTCTTCTGGAGTACCTGTTCCGTTCTTCAGACAAGGATTTGAAGTTGTAGCTGAACAGCAAGTGCAGGTGGTTATTAATGAAGGTTTAAAAGAACGATTTAAAAGTATAGAATAATGGAAGAGAAAGTGTTTTATCAACCAGGAGATGTAGTAACATTAAGACAAGACATCCCATATAAACCTCAGATGATTGTAGTTAAGAAAGAGACGATGACGTTTAGACCATCTAAGGATGAGAAGAAAGATGAATATTTCAAGGGTATTAGATGTAGATGGTTCTCTACAAGAGGAGAGCTACAAGAAGCTATCTTTAATACTAAAGACTTAATTAAACTATAATGGCAACTAAGTTTCAACAAGGTGGGCAGGACGACCAAGAGTTGTTCTCTGCCTACCTTATTAAGTTATTTAAGCTTAAGTCTCAGCAGGAGTTTGAGGATACTATATCCAAACTCTCAGAGAGGGAAATTAATGAAATCTATAAACAATACAAGAGTATGGAGAATAATCAAACTATCATGGCTAAGATGGGAGCCAAAATTAACTACATTAGCAGATTGCAAGGTAAGTGTCCAGAAGGTTATGAGGTAGAGAGATTCATGGCTGGAGGATGTGTTAAATGTAGAAGGAAAGCAATGGCTGAAGGCAGTAAAGCTATGGACGTATTCAAAGATAAATGTGGAGGTAAAGCCAAGAGACGCATTAAGAAGAGCGAGAATGGTGATAAAATAGCAGTTAATAAGACTGATACTGTACACACTAGCAAGGGAATATATAATGTTAGTAACAAGAAGCTCCCTTATAAGAAGATGTCCAAAGCAGATTACAAAGGACTACCTTTAAAAGACAAAATGAAAGTTGATATGAAAGACCAGGCCAACGGCAGAGGTGCTAGCGGAGCAGGTGCAACTAGAGGTAGTAATATAGGTAAAAAGTTAAGCGGTGGCACTATTACTTCGTTCAAGTGCGGAGGAATGGCTAAGAAGAGAATTAAGAAGAATATGGGCGGAACTGTTAGCAATAAATGGAGTATTCCTAGTAAAGCTGGCGGTGATGCTATTAAACACATTAAAGGTGGACCAGGCTCAGCAGATAGCACTAGAGAAATGAAATTTAATGGGTTTCAGAGGAAAGCACTAGCTGGTAAGCCTTATAAAAACAAATAAATATGAAAGTATTCCTATTTGATAATGGTACTAATTCGGTGATTGTGAATGAGCCAGAGGTTCTTCTTATTAAGGAGTTCGCAGCTCTATGGACTAATGAAAGGAATAAGACCAAAGAAGACCCTACGGGAGTTTGCAAATCAAGAGCTTATAGAGAGCTTGTTTACATATGGCTAATGTTAGATTGGGCATCTCCATACTCTGATTATACAGAGCAAGAAAGACATCAATCATGTCTTCAGGATGCTAATTTAAGTGAAGAGGAATGGGCAGACCCAATCTTCAGAGCCGCATGTAGGAAGTACAGAGATATTCAAAACGAATCTAGAGCACTTAAACTCATTAAGTCTGCTCAAAGTGTAGTTGATAGAATTACTGATTACTTTGACACCATAGATTTATCCGAAAGAGACCCAGTTACTAATAGACCTGTTTGGAAAGTGGCTGATGTAATGAAAGAAATGCAATCAGTTTCTAAGGTTATAGAAGAACTTAAAACTCTTGAGTATATGTACAAGAAAGAGCAAGAAGAAGAGACTGGTATCAGAGGTGAAGGTAAGAAAGGACATTTAGATTAATTATGGCTGGACGTGGCAGACCTAAGAAGAAAGTCGAAATTCCAGAAACAGTTCAAGAGTTAATACAGAGAGTAGAGCCAGAGTTAATAGAAGCTGTTCAGCATATAAATCCTGTCATAGAGGATAATTCAATTAAAACATCTAATGTTGAATGGGATGTATCATTAGATACCGAGATTAAGCATTTCGACCCTACTCTATCTTATGAGCTGACTGGATATCGACCAGTGGATGAAGAAAGAGGATTGGATTTTAATCCAGAGTGGTTCACTGAAGCTAGACAGATTAAACTAAGAAACGGTAAATACTGTGCTTATCCAGAGGGAACAAAGAAGTATAATGACTTTTGGGACGAAGAGGTTAGAAGATGTAATCGAGGATATGAATCACATGGGTATAGAATCACAGGTGATAATTACTTCTTCCTTAATTATTATAGACTAAAGAACACCGATGTGTCTCAAGCTGGTACCGGTCGTGAAACTACATTCCCTTCATTCTTTAGTAAGCAGTATGAGTACTTCCATTACATAGAAATGTGTGAGAAGTTGAAGAAGGATGTGTGCGCCCTTAAAGCTCGTGGAGTCGGTTGACACAATAAACTAAAGCCGACTATAAATTCCGCAAAATCGGTGAAGACTAACGTGATTAATCACTTATTAAATTTAATATTATGACTAAGAAGGAACAATTAAAATTTATTGAGGATAACTATCCCTTATACAACAATCATATATCTAACAGAAGAATAAGACATACATTCTTCGATACAATCGAAACTGAACTACAAGCTTATCTGCTTGGATTTTATGCTGCTGATGGCAGTATTGATGAGAAACGCAAAACCTTAAGAGTTCATTTACAGTCTGGAGATTCTGAAATAGTGTACCTATTTAAAGATAGTATAAGTCCAGACGCTAGAACGTTTACCGTAGCACCACATATTGTAACTGGAAGAAACGGTATGAAAGTAAATGCCCATGCATCATTTGGAGTTGACATTACTAGTTCCAAATTATGTAATGCCTTAGTAGACTTAGGGATAGGATATAATAAAAGCGTAGCAGAACTCAAAATTCCAAGCATTCCTGAGGACCTTGTGAAACATTTCATCAGAGGTTATTTTGATGGAGATGGGTGTATTACTGGATGGTTAGCTACAGAGAAGGGTAAAGCTGACAGAGTTAGATATAAGTTTGATATATGTAGTAAAACGATTACTATGTTGTCTGATATACAGAAGGTTCTTTCTAAGAATGATATCAATGTAAATATTAATTATCTTAAACGTGATGATATGTATAGGATATCTACTTCATCTAAAAGCGAAGTGAGTAAACTATATCATTATCTATATAATGATGCTAATTTCTATTTATCAAGAAAGTTTAATAAGTTTAGTTACTATGTTAATACCGAGGTAAGTCAGCTCATCGCTGACCACCGTAACGCGCAGGAGGTGAACGTTAATGAGAGTAATAATCCTCCCACGAGTGCGGAACATTCTATAAAAGAATGAATATGTGCGCTGACCTTATAGGAAACTATAAGAAGTATAGGATAAAAAGCCTATACGATAACAAAGTGTTTAGTGAAATTGCAGCATCTTTAGGAGTTAGGTTATATACAACTGTTAGAGGTTCACATACAGTATATGTAGCATTTACCGAGAAATTCGTTAGTGACGTGCTTCGTAAATGCTGGGAACAGCTTGAATATTTAAATGCTGATACAGAAGGCGGCATGAGACATCTAAGACAGAAGTATAATTCTGATATGCATAAGAGAGCTTCTCTTCTTACTAAAGACAGAGAAGAATTTGGATTCATGTCAGACATTATTGGCTTCGTAGTAGATGTTCCTCGTAAACTCCGTGGAGACCGTGTGGATAGATTGTTCTTTGAAGAATCTGGTTCTAATCCAATTCTAGTAAAGACTTACTTACAGAGTACAGCTCTTGTAGAAATTCTAGGTAATAAGTTTGGAACTAGATTTGTGTGGGGAACAGGTGGAGACCAGGGACCTGCACTTGACGGACTTAGTAAGATGTTTTATAATCCAGCTGGATATAATTTCTTACCTTATAAACATAACCATACTAAAGACGGGTCTTATGCTTTTACCTCATTCTTCATACCTGCCTATACATTCGTAGCAGCAAATGGATATGTAGACGATAGAGGAGTTACTAATACTGCGAAGGCTAAGAAGTTCTATTTAGACCAAAGAGAAGCTCTACTAGCTAACCCGAAGGAGCATTTAATTGCATGTGCAGAGTTCTGTTTTACTCCTGATGATGCTTTGGCTCTAGAAGGAGATAACCAGTTTAATACTGTATTGTTAAGTGAGCAACTTGCTAATATTAAATTACATAAACTGGGACCACATATTGATGTAGGCCAGTTAGAGTATAATTTTACTAACAACCAGCACACAGAGGAAGCAATTGATAGTGTAAGATTTGTTAGTAATCCTAAAGGTAAGGTTAAGATACTTGAACATCCGATTAGAGGAGAACATGGAGCTGTACCTAGAAATTTATATGTTGCTGGTATCGACGGTATTGATATGGGTGGTGAAGACACTTCTGATAAGACTCAAGACCCTTCTGATTTCTGTGTAGTAGTTAAAAAGAGAGCTTATGGGTTAGATGAACCTAAAATAGTGTGCTATTATAGGGACAGACCTAAGACTTTACGTGAAGCACATATGACATGTCTTAAGATATTGCAGTATTACGATTGTCAGGCTGTTCTTGAATCTACTAGAATGTCTACTCTGCAATTCTTTAGAGAGAAACATAAAGAGAATAGACATTTGATGAGAAGACCTAGAGCTACTCAATCTGACATACAAGGAGGTCGTAGTAAACAATTCGGAGCTCCTGCTACTGAAGTAGTAATTAGGCATCAATTAGATTTAATAGCTCAACATATAGAAGATTATTGTCATAATATATGGTTTGAAGAAATTCTAGAAGAAGCAATTAAATACAGTTATGAGAATAAACGTAAGTTTGATATTATAGCTGCATGGGGTATGTGCGAACTAGGAGACGAGGAATTAATGGGGGTAGTTCCTAAAGAAATGGACAGTCCTAATAACAAACTAAGACCTTTCGGTTATTGGGTTGACGAAAGAGGAATTAGACATAAAGGAGTTATTCCAGAGAAGCAACAGATAGTACCTAAGTTTAATTTATGGCCTACACAATACGATGACCCTACAAGAATTAGAAGTAGCAATCAGAGATTTATTCAAACAGATTTATCATAAAGAATATGTGGCTAAATTAAAGCTAGAAGAGCTACAAACTGCCGAGGGGACACATAGAGGTTATAAGTTAACACTTGGCATGAATAATATAGACAAGCCACTTATTATATCGTTTGAAGGTGGTGAAGTAGCATATCTTAAATTTCTTAGACAGGAATTAAGAGATAGAAGATTAGGCGACACACATTATTTCCTAGGATATAAACAATATAACGGATTAGAGAGTTGTAATGAGTGCACAGAACAGGAGTGATGAGTACTTAATGGAGCATATTGATAAGGCAGTGTCAGAATTAGTATTTCCTAAGTACAAATTACAGAAAGCATATAATTATTATAATGGATATAGAGATGCCGAACAATATAGGTATCTAGAAGAGAATTTTGGAATAGGTAATCCTACTTCTATAGAATTTACTCCTCTTATCAGGAAGCATGTTGATGCTTTACTTGGAGAATACCTAGGTACTCCATTACTGCCTAAAGTGTCATGCAAGGATAAAGAAACTATATCTAAGATATCTAGAGATAAGGAATTACAAATTAATAAAGAAGTATATCAATACTTACAACAACATCTTAACAATCAGATACTAGCGTTCTTAGGAGGACAAGAAGTAACTGATAAGGCTGTAGAGGCTCAACTTAATAAGTTAGTAGAAGATATTAATAATAGCTTTGTTAGCGAGTATGAAATAGCTGCACAGAATGTTGTTGAGTATATAATCCAATCTAGAGATATTAACTTACTTACTAAGTTAAAGAACCTGTTACTTGACTTACTAGTAACTGGCATGAGCTTTTACCAGGTTCATCCTAGTAGGAAGAGAACTAATATAGAAATAGAGGTATTAGACCCACGTAATGTATTCGTTGATAGAAATCCAGAATCTGTATATGTTAGAGATAGCTACAGAGTAGTTATTAGACGTTGGTTAACTAAGCAACAAATACTTAATAAATATGGTCCTCAACTAGATACAAGTAGTATCAATGAATTAGAGGAGATGTTTGAGGGATATTACGATAGTAGTTATATATATGTACGCGCCATGAGCAATCAAGCTACTGGAGCTCCTATTACAGACGGACTCGAGGCGGGTAAAGAAGTAATACCTGGATTCCCTACCGACTACTATGAGACTTACAATTATAAGTTAATACCTGTGTTTGAAGTTGAGTGGATTGATGTTGATAAAGAAGGAGAAGATTATGTAGAGAATAGATATGAAGGAGTTAAAATCGGAGAATCTATTTACATTCTTACTGGTAAGTCTCCTGATGTAGTTAGAACTAAAGATAATCCTACACACTGTGGATTGTCAGTTAATGGTTTGTTCTTTGTAAACAGAAGTAACGAACCATATTCACTTGTGCTTGCATGTTCACATCTTCAAGACAAGTATGATTTGATTACTTTCTTTAGGGACAATGTAATTGCTAATAGTGGTACTAGTGGAGACTGGATTGACTTTAGTATGCTACCTATGGCTCTTGGTGATGATTTGACTGAAAGATTGCAGAAATTCATTGCCTATAAGAAGACTGGTGTGGCTCCTATTGATACTTCACAAGAAGGTAGGGCATTTAACAACAATACTTCTTTTGCTGGATTCGATGACTTATTAAAAGCTGATACTATTCAGGCATTTAATATGGCGTTGCAGATGTTAGAAGAGCAGACATCATCTATTACTGGAGTGTTTAGAGAGAGATTAAATGGAATAGAAACCAGGGATGCTGTTAGTAATGTTAAGGCAGGTATGAGAAACTCTTATATCATTACTAAATCTTACTATCAACAAATGGATACTTTGGCAGAGGATATTCTGATTGATTCTCTTAATTGTGCTAAGAAGGTATGGAAACATAAACCACTTACTGGAACTTTAGTGCTAGGTGACAAACTACAGAAAGTATTTACTGCTCTCCCTGAACATTTTACTTTTACTGACTATGATATTCATGTAATAGCTAGTAGTAGAATTATGGAGGAAATGCAGAACATGCAACAATTAATGATTGAGTTCATCAAGAGTGGTCAACTAGACCCAGACATAGCTATGGAGTGCATGACTGCCAGAAGTATGACTGAACTTAAATCTAAATTGTCTAAGGCATTTCAAAAGAGAAGAGAAGAAACTCAGAACACTGCACAGATGCAACAACAGAACGAAGAGCTACAGAAGCAACTTCAAAAGGCAGAACAAGAGAAAGAGCAGCTTAATAATAAGATTGCATCTCTTAATGAAGCTAAGATTGCTATTGAAAGACAAAAGGTTGAATATGACTATGAGATTGGAATTATTAAGGCTAATGCTGATAGAGATTATAAGCAGAGTACTTCTGATAATGACACCAAAAGAACAGATATTGAGATAGCCCAATTGTACGATGGGAATCAGCAGAATAACGAAGTGAAGAACGTATAATGGAATTAAAAATTAAAGTTTGCACTAACGATAGCTGTAAGGTAATCATACTTGACGATACTGGTACAGGAGAGAATGGCTATTTGCCTGAATCTTCTTCAGTTATCGTCAAGAACAGATTCAAGTACTCTGACACTGTATCTATTGATGTCTTACAACATAATAAGGCAGATGGGCCTGAAATACAACTTCCTGTTTACACTTTACATGATGACGGTAATAAGTCAGTAACTATGCCAGTAGGGTTTGATGGGTGGTTTAATGTATATCATATAGTTCTGCCGACTAAAGATTGGTTTGATAGAGAGATGGATAAAACGGCTGGTTCAGCTGTAACTATGTATGCCACTGTGTACTATTCGGACGGCATCTACATCTATAAGTATTTTAATGGCACATCTACGACCGTAACTGTAGATGAGATAGTAGAGAGGAACGTAGAAGATACTACAATTTCTAGGACATATAATAATTACGTGTCTATTTGTTTTCTTAAGAAATGTTATATATCTTTGTGCCAGCAAATATTTAATAGCAGAGGTTTCAGTAAATGTTGGAGTAAGAATGCTGTAGCGGCCGAATTATCCTACAAGAGAGATTTAGTCTGGATGGCTATTAATGTAATCAAATATATGGTTCAATCTAATCAGTTAGCTGAAGCTGAACGAATCATAGAACAAATAGGAGGTTGTAATGGCTTGTGTAAATCAGAATACAGCAAATGGCCAGAGCAAGGCTGTGGATGCTCTCAAAGATAAGGTGATTTGTGAATACAAAGAACTGCTTAAGTATTTAGAACGGGGGCATAGATATGACTACCAACTAATTCTCGAAGAGATAAGTCTCATCGAATTGCTAGAAGAGAATGAAGTTAATAGGTCTGAATTTGTAGAACAATTTTATCTTAATAATAAATGGCAGATAACTCTATTTTAACACCAGGTGGTTCTGGAAATGAATGTATTAATCCTGTTAACGAACAAATTGATACTTCACAATTTCTGAAAGTAGATTACCGCTTAGGGGAGTTTGAGAGTGAGTCAGATAAACAAATTGCTAGAATTAATCTTGGAGCTGCTGGCATTAATGATGTCTATGATAAGACTTCAGCAGATTTAAAGACATTAGAGGCAGTTAAGACCTCAATGGATACTCACCTAGCTACTGAAGACCCACATAATATAATTCCTACTATAGAAAGTAAACTGGAGGGTTTTGTTAAAGAGGATGGAACCACACCATTCTTAGCACCTCAAACAGGTGTTGACCCGTTGACAGACTTTCATTTAACAACCAAGAGATTCGTGACTGCTTTAATGGACAGTCATTTAGCTAAAACAGACCCACATAATATAATTCCTCTTGTAGAGGAAATACTTAAAGTATATGTAACTACTGACCAGATTTATAGGAAAGTAGAGCTATATACTAGAGAACAAGTTGATGACTTAATCAAGAATTTCGTTAGACGTGACGGAACTACTGCATTTTTAAAACCACAGTTAGGAGTTACTCCAGTAGCTGATGGACATCTATCTACTAAGAAATATGTAGATGATGTAATGTTTAAACATTTAGTTGATGCAGACCCTCACGGATTTGTAACGTTACTTAATCAGAGACTAAACAACTATTTCAGGAAGACTGAAACTTACTCTAGAGCAGAGACTTATTCAAGAGCTCAAATTGATGCAATTATTAATCAACTAGTAATTGACGCTGCTAGAGGAGCTATCGAGGAACATATTAATCAGTATGACCCTCATGGAACTCTTAAAGAAATCTATAGTAAGCATTATGTACCTCGTGATGGTTCAGTTCCATTTACTGCCCCACAGAAGGGAGTAGATGCTGTAGAAGATGACGAATTAGTAACTAAGAGACAACTGGATGCTTCTATTGTAGAAGAGCCTGTTTGGATTACTAGTGGACCAGTTCAGACTACAGTAGGCTTCGTTGAAGATGAAACTGACCCAGGAGAGAAATTGAATCTTCAAGAGGTTATGGATGCAATCTTCTACGGTAAATCTGTAGATGTTAAAGCTCCTGCGTATGCTTTACTGGGTTCTATAGTAGACGTTGAACTATTCGTTAGAGGTTCTACTGGAGTGATATCTTATGCTGAATTATGGCAGAACGATGAGCTTATTGGAACATATACTAAGGATGATTTCGAACTAGGACAGTTGACTGTAAAGAGTTTACCTATTAACGAAGAAACTACTTTCACATTTAAAGTGTTCTATCCTAATGGTACATATCTGGAAGCTAGTTGTACTACTAAAGTAGCATATGATATATTTGTAGGAATCTTACCTAAATGGTATGCAGCCTCTAATGTTAATTATGATTACTTACTTCAGCTAGTTCAATCAGACCCAGAGAACAATAGCATTGACAGTTCTGGTGATTTAGTATCAGAAATCAAACACAAATATAATTTCTCAAGTCCTAAAGAGCTTAAGCAAATATTTGTAGCAATGCCTAAGGAATATCCAGACTTAGTTCAAATGACAACGCCTTCTCAACAGTTTGGTCTTGAATCGTTTGACATTATTAGCGATATCCCATTTGAAATTCCTGGATTGTCAAATAGTAAAATATATAAGATATATGTGTTCAAGGAGTCTCTAGTAACTCTCAACTTGGAGGTAACATTTAAGTTTGACCCAGCTAACATTTAATAAGTATGAGAGCATATAGTGAAATTATAGCAAGTTTTAGAAGAGGTGGTCCGTTCCCTATAGAAGCTGACTATATCTTCGAAACTGAAGCGAAACTGAAAGAATTTTATTCATCTCCTGAAGAGAATGCTATTTTACACAAGGGATTGTTAAAGGTAGTTGAAAATGACGGAGATGGTAATCAAGCACTATATTGGGTCACTAGAAAGGAGACTAACGATGAGTTAGAGTTTACTAAACTTATTACTTCTAAGAGTGATGAAACTATAGCTGACTTGATAACTAGATTAGAGCAGGAAATTAAAGATAGAAAGACAGCAGACGATGCTATCTGGGGAAGTGTTGACCATACTAGTGTACCAGAGGACTTAAACAGTCTGAAGGACATTGCAGAGGAAATTACTAAAATTAGAGAGCATCTAGGTAATCTAGACAGCACTGATGAGGAATTACAGAGTAATATTGACAAGGTGCAAGCCGAACTCGATAAGACACAAGAAGGAGTAGGTTTGGGAGAAGACGGAGCTTATGTTCCTGATACTGAAACTACTTACCTTAAAGACTCTACATCTGTAATGGATTCTCTGCGCAAGCTAGACGAATTAGTGAATCATGCTATTCACTTTAACTGGGTCACACTAGAGGATACTCCAAGCATTGAATTAGATATTGATAGACAGATTACTGGAACTACAATATCTGGTAATGTTAAGGTATCTACTGATAGTGGTAACGGAATTACCATAAAGAATGACGGTCTATTCTATAAACTAACTACTGAATATTTAGACGGACTCTTAACTATTAAGGTTAACGATAATGTTATAGGGCAACATCAAATTGGTTTGTCAGCTATCGTAGAGGATGCTAAGTATGACCCAGATACGGAAGAGCTAGTTATAGTATTTAAACTTCTAACTGGTGATAAGCAAGTAGTTAGGATTCCAGTTGGAACTCTTATTAGAGAATGGGAAGTTGATAACTCTATTCCTGATAAGGTAGTAGAATTGGAGAAAGTGTTATCATTAGGAACTGGCACTGATAAGCTTTCTGCTGACGTTAGGTTGTATACAGCTAAAGATAACATCTTAGTAAAAGAAGGAAATGCTCTGTATGTTAAAGGTACTTCCGATAACATTACACATGATTCTAAAGCCTTGGATGTTGTTATTAGTGAATTACAAAGTGATATTGATAGCCACCTTAAAGATTTCAACAATCCACATAGAGTCACTCCAGCACAGATTGGAGCCATTTCTTTGCCCGAAGTTGAAATTCTACTAAAGTCTAAAGCAGATTTAGTAAGCGGAAAGGTTCCTAAAGAACAACTTCCAGATGATATAGGTGGTGAAGTAACTTGGATTGACGTAGAAGGTGATGAAGAAACAGTATCCTAATAGACCCGCTAATATGAGCCAGTTGGACTACTTGTGGACAACATATGGCCCATATACGGTGTCGGACTCAATAGACGTTGAAGACTCTATTCCTTCTTCTAAAGCTATCAAAGATGCTATTGCTACTCAGGTAACTGGTATAGTAGAACTCGATACTCAAGAAGAAGGTAATAAGGTTAGAGTTATAGGTAAAGGAGGAAGTGGTGAGGAAATATCATCAATCCTTCTTGATAAAGATACTAAGATAGTTTCGTTTGAAAGACATCTTATAACACAAGAGGATATAGATAACGGATTCGGTAATGCACTGAATGAGGAATGGCTGATACTTACTGCTTCTAATGGAGATAGATTTGAAGTGTCTCTGGAAGACTTTGTAGTTAAAGGACAAATAACTAATACTATTATTACCCAGACTAAGAATGGTAATATTGCATCAGAATTAAAAATTAATAATCCAATTACTAATAGGTCTGTAGATTTATTAACTTCAGACTTTGGAGTTAGGGCAGATTTAGTAGTTGATACTGACGCTGATTCTAATATAGTTATTACTAAGGGTGATAAAGGAGTTGTTTGTAAATTTAGTTGGGAAGGTACAGAATACCCAGTAAGAATTAAAGCCGTAGATACTTACGATGAGTATTTACTACAGACTTTGGAACCTAATACCATTTACTTCATAAAGGACATTAAGTCTATTTACCTTAATGGAGTTAAATATGCCTCTGAAGGTGGTGGAGGTTTAGACCCTGACTTATATTATACTAAATCAGAAACTGACGCTCTTATATCTAATATCGAAAGTGATTTAGACAATAAAGTTAGTTTGGTTGATGGTAATATAGTATTAGAGGAAGGTCAGGGAATTGTGATTAATCGTAGAGACGGTGTTCAGAATTTAATATCATCTGACAATTCCGGAGGGTTTAAACTTGGTAATGTTAATTCTTATCTGGAGATATACACTAATACAAGACCAGCCGTTGTAGTAGGGGAAGACACTGACTCACTTGCATTAATGTCAGACTTGACTTCTTATACTTGGAATGAAGTAACTACTGCTAAAGCTACCAGACTCGCTGATTTACCAGAGAGTTATCCAGTAGGAACTTTAACAGTTAAGCATTCTGAAGGAGAAGTTAGTTACGACGGTTCCGAAGATGTATCTATTGACTTAACACATATACAACAATCAATTAATACATTGAAAGATACTATGGAGTACTTACTATCTACTAAACAAGATAAGCTTGTTAGTGGAGTTAACATTAAGAAGATTAATGGTAAGTCAGTACTCGGTAATGGAGATATACTTATATCTTCTGATTCTACAGCTATTAGATATAAGGGGTCTGTAGCTACTCGTATGTATTTACCTTCTGCTCCAGAAGTAGGTGATATTTACAACGTTATTAATGACGGTGCTAACTATGCTTGGAATGGAGAAACTTGGGAAACATATGGAACTATAACTCCAACTGGAGTAGATTTGTATAAGAATGCCAGTGGTGAAATAACTGGCGGGGAGGTAAGATTCAGTGATAATACTGTGCTCCCTATTAACATATTTATTAAATAACATCATTAAATTTTATGGCACAATTAAAATTTTACAGAGGGTTAAAAGCCAATTACGTAGCTGAAACTACTCACAAGGATGGGATTTACTTTGCTACAGACACCAATGAAATCCTTATGAATGGTAAGGCTTACACAGGAGCTCTAGCTGCTGGTAAAGTCGTTACTAATGTAGCCTTGTCTTCTGATAAAAGCAAACTGGTCATTACTTACTCTGATACTACTACAACAGAGATTGAAGTAGGTAGCGGTAAGTATACATCAGCTATTGAAGACAAAGATTTAGCTATGCCTAATGCTGTCGGTGGTATCGCTAAAGGAACTAAGGTAAGTGCTCTGGAAGGACAGACATATGATTATATGTGGGATGAACTGCTGTTCCCTACTATTAATCCTACATTTACTGCTCCTACTGCAAGCATCTCATTTAAGAGTTATTCAACTCCTCAAGAAGTTGGAGCTACTGCACCTACTGCTGCTAACTTCAACACTAGTCTTAATAAGGGAGCTATTACCTTAAATGGAACAAAACAAGCAGACAGGTCTGGTAACTTAGATGCAGATAATTCATTTATCTTCGTAAATGGACAAGAGTCTAACACAACTCTGCCTACTACTGTAACACTTGGTAATACTACTTATACTTATAAGGCAGCTTATTTGCAAGGACCTCAACCTAAAGATAACAAAGGAAACAATTATAGCACTCCACTTGCAGCTGGTTCGGTTAACTCTTCAGCTATCACACTTAATGGTACATATCCTTGGTATGCATCTACAAGTACAGCTTCTTCTGGTACGCCTGTGGTTAAACAAGCTCTTATTGCTTGGAATACTTCTACTGGAGCTATGACTACTCCTAGATTTGAATTACAACCTTCTGGTACTCTTCCACAGGTATTCAAGCTGCCAAGAGCTGTCACTCAACTTCAAATGTTGAACACAGTATCAGGTAACATGGAAGTTATAGGACTTAGTGACTGGACTAAGACAGAAGAAGAGATTACTATTGGAACCACACCTGTAACTTATTCAGTTTACACTTACAATGGTTCTACTAGAGGTTCAGTAACTTTAATCGCTAAATTCTAATTTGACATATGGCAAGAAATAAAGGTACATTCCAATTTGCAGCCAACTTTGAGGTTAAACTTCAAGGTGCTTTAGACCCAAGAATCTTAGTAGATAATAAGTCTGAACTTATTAATAAAGAGACTTGGCCGTATGATGGCGATACTATCTACGTATATAATGGATTGTTAGTAGCCGTTGCTGCTGATAAGGCAATTTATATGCTAGTTGATAAAGATAAAATTCTGGAAGCAGATTACTCCGGATGGAAACAAATGGACGTTGCTGCTGCACAGACAGTAGAGATTATTGACAACTTAAATTCTTCTTCTACCGCTGCTGCATTGTCAGCTAATCAAGGTAGAGTATTAGGACAGAGAGTTACTACCCTTGAGGGCAAAATTTCTTCTGTATATTCATACAAAGGCTCCAAAGCTACTTATGCAGAACTTCCTAGTGATGCAGCAGCAGGTGATGTATGGAATGTAGAGGAAGCTCATGACAATCATCCAGCTGGTACTAACTGGGCATGGACTGGTACAGCATGGGATGCTCTGGGTGGAGCTATTGACCTGTCTGCATACTACAATAAGACTCAAGCAAATGCTGCAATTGCAGCTGCTGTTGATGCAGAGAAGACTTTAAGAGAAGCAGCTGATAATGAACTAGACGGTAAAATTACTACTAATACTCAAGCTATTGCTAAGATTAATGGTAATGCTGATGCTGAAGGTTCTCTAGCTAATACTCTGAAACAGGCTAAAGATTATACAGATACTAAAGTTAGTGATGTTAGTAATTTAGTAGCTAATAAAGTTGATAAGGTAGAAGGTAGTACTCTGATTCCAGAAACTAAACTTGCACTTATTGACACTAACGCTTCAGATATTGAAGCTCTAGAAGTTAGAGTTGCTGCTAACGAGGCTAAACTTGTTGGAATCACCACTACTGTAGTTTCGACAATTAATACAGCTATCAACGCAGCTATGGCTTGGCACGAAGTAACTGAATAAAACACATAATATATTAAAATGGAGAAAATGTTTGTACACGTAGCGAAGAAGTCCACATTTACCAGTGAACTACAAAAACAATACACCAATAGTATTGTTTTCATTAAAGATTCACAGGAGATTTATACTCATGGAACGTTCTACGCTATTCCCGATTCTTACAAAGGCAAAATTACTTCATTGGAGAGTGCTGTGGCAGCTTTACAGGCTGCCAAGGCCTTCTCTAAAGTTTCTGACGGTACTAATGTTGCAGAGTCTCCTTCTCATGACGGAACTCTTAAATTCAACAAAGGCTCTAATGTAAATATCACTGTCGGAACAGATGGAGTAACAATTAGCGCTACAGATACTAAATACACACAAGGTTCTGGTATCTCTATTGAAGGTACTACAATTAATCACTCTAATTCAGTAACTGCTGGCACAGCTAAAGGTGATAATAGTAAGACATTAGCATTTGGTGGAACGTTTACTATTCCTAGCATTACTTATGATGCACAAGGACACGTTACAGCTAAAGGAACCACTACAATGACTATGCCAGCTGCTCCTTCATTTACTAACTGGCAAGCTAAGAATGTTGTTGGCGCTTCTGCTACAGCTACAGCTAATGCAGCAACTACTAATGCTACTACATTCTTGAACTTAATTGAGAATGGTGCAGTAAGAAGCTCACATCAAATTACTGGTACTGGTAAAGTAACAGTTACAGCTGATGCTACTGGTAAAGTAACAATTAATGGTGCTGCAACCACGGCTGCTTCTGGTTCTGCTAATGGTACTATTGCAATTGACGGAACTGATGTTGCTGTTAAAGGATTAGGTTCTGCTGCATATACAGCATCATCTGCATATGCAACTGCTGCTCAAGGTACTAAGGCTGATAATGCTGTTCCAAATACTAGAACTGTAAACGGACATGCACTTAGTGCTAATGTTACTGTTACTAAAGCTGATGTAGGCTTAGGTAACGTAACAAATGAATCTAAGGCTACAATGTTTACAAGCCCAGCGTTTACTGGAACTCCTACAGCTCCTACTGCTGCTGGTGGAACTAATACTACTCAAATTGCAACTACTGCATTTGTAATTAACGAGATTGGAAGTAAGATTTCTGCTGCTCAAGCACTTAGATTCAAAGGAACTATTGGCACAGACGGTGATGTAACTGAACTTCCAGCTAATCACACAGTTGGAGATACTTACGTAGTTAAGGCTGCTGGTAACTTTGCGGGCGAAGGCTGTGAAGCAGGTGACATGATTATCTGTGTTAAATCTGGAACGACTGCTGCAAATGGTGACTGGTCAGTTATTCAGAGAAACTTAGACGGTGCTGTTACTGGCAAATCCCTAACTGCTAACGCAGTAATTTTAGGTAACGGTGGGTCTACTGTTAAAGCTCTAGCTAATGGTACTGCTGGATACGTACTGAAAGCCACTGCTAGTGGTCCTGCATGGCAAGCAGAGAAGGACACAGTTTATACTCACCCTGCTGGAGGTGCTCCTAGTAAAACTTCTGGATTCTATAAATTCAGCACAGATTCTACTAGCCACGTTGCTTCAGTAACCGCTGTTACTAAGGCTGATATTACAGCTTTGGGTATTCCAGGAGCTGATACTAATACTACTTATACGTTCGTTGGAGGAAACGGCTCATTCGGCGTAACTCCTTCTGGAGGTTCTAAACAAACAGTTAGTATTGGTAAACCTGCTACTGCTGGTGCGGCTGATACTGCTGCTAAGTGGGCTACTGCTCGTACTATCACAGTTAGTGGTGGTGTAACTGGAAGTGTTTCTTTAGATGGTTCTGCTAACGTTACACTAGTTACTACTCTAGCCAATCTGGCTTCTAATAAGGTAACTGCAATGACTGGTTATACCAAACCGTCAGATACAGGTGCAATTGCTGCTGGTGATTCACTTAATGCCGCTATTGGTAAACTAGAAGCTGCATGGGATTGGGTTGAACTATAATATATGTACAAGAAGGAGGGAGTAGCATCCCTCCTTTATTTTATAATGATTAAAATTTAAGTGATATGGCAATTAATAAGAAATTAATTCACTTTAATAAGAAAACTACTTTTAACTCACAGAAGTTATCAGCCAATGCTTCTAATACTCAATATCAGGTAGGAGGTACTGGAACTGTTCAGACTGGAGCTCCTGACATTAACTATCAATCTATAGTTTATATTAAAGATTCTAAAGAAATTTGGACACACGGACAGTTCTATGCTACCGCTGTAACATGGAGTACCATTACAGGCAAACCTAGCTTTGCTACTGTAGCTACTTCAGGTAATTATAATGACTTGAGTAACAAGCCTACAATTCCTACTAAGTTACCTACTCCAAACGTATTAACCTTTACTGGTGCAGTAACAGGTACATGGGACGGTAGTGCTGCTAAAACAGTAAATATACCTTCTGGTTCCTCATATACACTACCATTAGCGTCAAACAGTACTCGTGGAGGTATCAAGTTATCAAGTAGCACACAGGGAGGAACTCCTAACGGAATTACTACAACTTCAGGCAGAACATATGCTGTTCAGGTTAATAGTAGTGAGCAAGCAGTGGTAAATGTTCCTTGGACTGATACTACATACAGTTTACCAACTGCATCAGCTACTACACTTGGTGGTGTAAAAGTAGGAAGTGGTTTGGCAATTAGTAATGGTGTTCTATCTGCTACAGGTGGTGGAGAAGCCGACTCAGTTGCATGGGGCAATGTGACAGGTAAACCATCATGGATTGGTTCTTCTAAACCTTCTTATAGCTGGTTAGAAATCACAAGCAAGCCTACCTTAGTTAAACAAGTAGAACCTGGAACTCCCAGTACGGATTGGCAATCAGCGTATGTTCCATTAGATGTTACATACAGTGATACGTCTATTTCTCATAAAATCATTTCTTTACCTATGGCTTCTCCAGCAAGCGGTAATAGTCAAGGTCGTGCAGGTTTAATAACTGGTGTTGATAAGAAGAAACTTGATGACTTTACAGATACAAAGAACACAGCAGGTGCAACAAATTCTTCTGATAGACTATACCTAATTGGAGCTACATCACAAGGAGCTAATCCACAAACTTACAGTAAGAATGGTGTTTACATAGAAGATGATGGAATTCTTATGTCTTTGCAAGGATTTGAAGGTGGTGCAATTACATCAACAGCAGCTATCTATGCAGCTAATGGATTCTTTGATACATCTGATGCTAGAGTAAAAACTAACGTAGTAGAAATTGATGCAAGTAAAGCTGATGCTGTTAGACTAGTAGAGTTTGATAGAACAGACAAAAAACATCATGGCTATGGAGTAATTGCTCAAGAACTTGAGAAAGTGTATCCAGAAATGGTGAACACTGATAGTGAAGGATTTAAATCAGTTAACTATAACGAACTTGCTATGGTTAAAATTAAATATCTAGAGGACAAAGTTGCAAGACTTGAAGCTCTAGTTGGAAGATTACTTGCAGAGTAATTATTATAATCTCATAACGTTTTCATTAAGAAGGTCGTCAATAGACGGCCTTTCTTTGTTTGTACCTGATTACTAAAACCACCTATGCAATAAATTAATTGTTAACGAGTGTTAAATAATTGGTAATGTCCAGAATTTAACGTAACTTTGCAACATCGAATTTGGAAGTATAGTATATTTATATATTATGCCCTCAACAGATATTGTATTATTTATCGTAAATTTATTTAATTATGGCAGAATTTCTAACAATGGACGAAGCTAAGTCAAAGTTCGGTACTAAAGGAAGAACAAACGCTGGACTTACACTTGGTATTATCGGTACTGCATTAGCAGCTTTCGCTGGAAACAACGGAGGATGTGGTTGTGGTAACGGTGGCGGAATCCTTGGAAACCTCTTTGGAGGTAACAACAACTG
>ULSZ01029874.1_pt1 | contig 26491 bp, 14 predicted proteins | sample 1957151 | NCBI WGS metagenome assembly ULSZ01 (sample SAMEA4835721, study PRJEB28245) | human gut metagenome | biome: gut microbiome; material: fecal sample | place: Denmark | collected 2008
ATTTCTTAATAATAGTGTCCAATATGATTGACAAACCTACAGTGAGATAAATTTCTTTTTGATATTGCCTAAAAAAACTTTGACAGATCAAAATTCATGGCAAAGTCATCATACCACGACAGATCGCAGCCTTGTCTTTCTTTGGGCTTTGCCACAGTCTTTCTCTTTGAATCATTGTCAAGCCAGCCTGAGATTATGCGGTATGGGTCTGTGCAGTGCCTGCCCTTGGTAAACAGCCATTGAGATAATTTAGATATATAGCTCTCTAAAGACAGACCGACAGACCGACACCTGCTTTCAAGCTCGTTATACTGCTCTGATGTGAGCATTATATTTTTGTGTGTGCCGAAAGACCTGACGACAGACTTCGCTGTCCCTGCGTCTTTCTTTTTCTCTTTATCTATAGCTTTATCTTTATCTTTGTCTTTATCTGTATCTTTATCTGTATCTTTGTCTATATCTATATCTGTATCTTTGTCTTTATCTATATCTATATCTTTATCAGCTTTTTTTGCTTTTTCTGAAAACCTTTTGGTTTGTGAAAAAGCTTTTGGTTTTTCTGCGGTATCATTTATACCCTGAGGTTTTTCTTCTGCATTATCTGCTGATGCAGCTGTCTGCTCAGCTTTTTCATCAGTATTCCCTGACTCATCAGACTTTTTAGGTCTGCCGCCCTTTTTACCGCACTCGCTCCTTTGAGCACACATCTCTTCCCATGCAATGCCGTCACGCTCGATAGCAGCCCTCATCATAAGAAACGCTATCTTTGCTCCGCCTGACAGCTTTGGTGTTTCTCCCCTCTTTGCATAAGCAAACAGCGCCATGACAAGCTCGCCTATCTCTTCGCTGCTGTCAAGCGCCTGAAAAATGTCCTCCCAGTCTTTGTAAAGCATGAACGCTTTGTTGTCTGTGTGAAAATTCTTTGCCATTTTTATCGTCCTTTCTCTGTGAAGCAGAGGTAATTATCCCCCTCTACTTATCCAGAAAAAAGGGCGTTTTGTTGCATAAAAAATGCAACAATTGCAGAAATGTTGCCAAATTAAAATATAAATCATTTGTTTGCACAAATCGAATACCGACATTTTGTGCAATGTGACGGTGAAATGTCATGTGATTTTGCGGCAAGACAAACTATCCCAAATAATCTGTAGGGGCGAACAGTGTTCGCCCATGCTCAGAACTTGTACAAATTCAGAACTGTAAGGGACGACGCCCTACATGGTTTGTGAAAATATAACGAATGTACGAATATCATAAAATTGTCGGGCGATATATGCAGGCGAACGCTGTTCGCCCCTACCGTATATCGTGCGAACAACTCAGTCGTGGATATAAAAAAAGAGCCGACCAAAGCCGACTCGTTTTTATAGAAAGAATTATCTGATAGCTTCCTTGACCTTAGCTGCCTTACCAACTCTGTCACGGAGATAATAGAGCTTAGCACGGCGAACCTTACCGCTGCGTACAACCTCTACCTTTTCAACTACAGGTGAATGAACAGGGAAAACTCTCTCGATTCCACAGCCGTGAGCTACTCTACGAACTGTGAATGTCTCGTGGATTCCACCGTGCTTTTTAGCAATAACTGTGCCCTCGAATACCTGGATTCTAGACTTGTCACCCTCTGTAATTCTTACGTGTACCTTTACTGTATCACCAACATTGATAACAGGTGCCTCGGATTTAAGGCTTGAATTAGAAATCTGCTTTAAAGCGTCCACTTTAAATTCCTCCTTAATATTTTCAGACATTCATTCGCTTTATGGCAGCTATCGCTGCAAAGCCAGAGGACTGCCCGCTTTAATGTCGTGCCTTTCGTTCAAAGGCGTGGCATTAACTCTCGTCGGAAGAACCGACGGTAATTCAAATGCTTTAATATTATACCACATCTCAAAACCTTTTGCAAGGATATTTATATAAAATTTTCGCCATTTGCCATGAGTATTTTTGTACGTTCTGTATAAATTTCCGATATTTCTATACCATAACGCTCACAGAACGTGTCTATGACTACGTTCACATTAAGATTGAAGGAGCTTCCGCACGGCAGCCTTAATGTCACCTCAAAGCTGTCCTCTAGCTCTTTGCTGTCAAGCACTGTGATATGTGGCTTTATATCCACAAGATTGATAGTCTTTTTCTTGGTTCGCTTTTCTATCTCTATCTTGTCAAGTGCCATGAACTTGCCGAAAAGCTCCGCCACTTCATGTACGCTCTTATCTGTTTTCAGCCTTGCCACATACTCCGCCGCTGTAATGTCGGTATGCTTATGCTCAGGCTTTGAAACGCTCACTATCTCCAGACCAACAGGCGTATGAGCATTCATTCGCTCAAGCACCTCGTTGTATGGGATATCCTCAGTGAGAGCAAAGTCCATTATCTCTACCCTGCTGTCAGTGCCAAGGGGCAATGCAAGCGGGAACATTATATACACATGGGGATTGAAACCCTGAGTGTGCCATATAGGCAGGTGCGCCCTTTTGAACACTCGCTGAAAGGCTCTCATAAGGTCAAGATGAGAAATGTATTTCGCCCTGCCTGTTTTTGAAAATACCGCTCTGTATTCAAATCTCTCCAAACGAAGATTTACATTCTTCGGCTCAGCGTTTGCCACAGTAAACACCTCCGTATTCGCATTTTATGCCACAGCCTGAACAGCCCTCTTTGCAGTTTCGTGTAGTCACTGCCTGATGTGCTTTCTTGTTCTCACGAACAAAAAACTCGTGGCTCACAAGATAATCAAGGTGCGACCACGGCGCTATCTCGTCATAAGAACGTCTGCGGTGAGCATAGAAGCTTGTATCGAGCCCGCACTCCTCAAATGCTTCCTGCCACTTGTCAGCCTTGAAATGCTCGTCCCAGCCGTCAAGATAGCAACCCTTTTTCCATGCGGTGTATATCGCCTTACCAAGACGTCTGTCACCCCTTGCAAGAACTGCTTCCAATATAGATGTATAGGATTGATGAGTGCTAAGGCGTATCTTGCGGCTTGTAAGACTTTTGAAAAGGTGTTCCTGTTTCTCTTTTATCTCCTCGGGAGTTGCCTGTGGCTCGAACTCGAACGGAGTAAAAGGCTTTGGTACGAATGTTGCAGTAGAAACTGATATCTGCACGCTCTTTCCACGCTTTTCCTTTGGAGTTTCGTAATAAAGGTCAAGAACTTTCTGCGCAAGCTTTGCGATACCCTCAACGTCCTCCAGCGTTTCCTCTGGCAGACCAAGCATGAAATAAAGCTTTACAGTGCTGTAACCACCCTCAAAGGCAGTGCGACAGGTACGCATTATCTCCTCTTCGGTGATATTCTTGTTTATTACGTCACGAAGCCGTTGAGTGCCTGCTTCAGGAGCAAAGGTCAGACCGCTTTTTCTTACGGACTTTATTTTTTCCAAAAGCTCTTCGCTGAAATTGTCTATTCTCAACGACGGCAGCGACAAGTTTATCTGCTCGCCGTCGGTATATTCCACAAGATTTTCCAAAAGCTTGTTTATCTCTGTATAGTCGCTTGTTGACAGTGACGAAAGAGAAACTTCCTCATAGCCTGTCTGCTCACAAAGGGACTTAGTTTCGTTCTTTATGGTGTCGATGCTTTTCTCTCTGAAAGGTCGGTAGATAAAGCCTGCCTGACAGAATCGACAGCCTCTTATGCACCCTCTCAGTACCTCAACCACCGCTCTGTCATGGACTATCTGAGTGAACGGAACAACAAAGCCCTCAGGGTAATATACCTTGTCAAAGTCCTTGATAACACGCTTTTTGACCCTAGCAGGTGCCTCAGGGACGTTTGGCGTGATAGACTTCACTGTGCCGTCCTCATTGTAATCCACGTCATAGAATGACGGAACATAAACGCCCTCCAGCTTTGCGGCTTCTCTTAGAAACTCCTGCTTAGTAGGCTTTAATGGCTTCATTCTCTCGTAAAGTTCAAGAAGTTCCACATTGACTTCCTCACCCTCGCCAAGAATGAACAGGTCGAAAAAGTCAGCCATAGGCTCAGGGTTGCAGGCACACGGACCGCCTGCGATAACAAGAGGCGTAAGCTCAGTTCTATCCTTTGCAAGCACCGGCACACCTGCAAGGTCGAGCATTTCAAGCACATTATTATAAGAAAGCTCATACATGAGCGTAAAGCCGATGAAATCGAAATCCTTTATAGGGTCAAGGCTCTCAAGAGCGTAAAGTGGGATATCGTTCTCTCGCATGAGTTTGTTGTAGTCCTCTTCAGGCATGAAAACACGCTCGCACCACCAATTTTCACGGGCATTTTTCAGACCATAAAGTATTTTCATGCCGAGATGTGACATACCCACCTCATAAGTATCAGGAAAACAGAAAGCGAACCGCACGTCCACCTTATCCTTATCCTTCACCACGCTGCCCACCTCGCCGCCTATATACCTAGACGGACGCTGCACTTTAAGCAACAGCTTTTCTATTTTCTTTTTTAATTCTTCCAACGTTTTATCCTCCGATATTGAATGTCTGTACTATCTCACCGCACCCAGTAAAGCGAGAGCAATACACAAAGTGAGGTGAAACGGGCGAACACTGTTCGCCCCTACAGATACATAAGCATTTCATATTATTATACCAAAAATTTATTACAAAAGCAATAAGCAAAGTGTTAATATATGACTTCCGAGAGGACGATAAAGCAGAAAGTTGCGGCAAAAGAAACGCTCACAGTGCCGTTGAGTATCATATGTATCATAGCCACCGCTGAGAGTAGTATAAACACCGCTCTGAAAAACTCGCAGACCTTGCCATTGGCAAGCAAGGCGAGTATCCTGCCACCGTCAAAATAGCGAAATGGCAGTAGGTTTAGCGCACCAAGCAGAAAATTCACCTGACAGAAAAAGCCACCACCATTTGCCATATATGACAGCAGGCAAAGGGCAAAATTTACTGCTGCACCACCGAAAAGCACAGCAAGCTCGTGGTATTTAGACAGCTGTTTATTATCAGGAGTAATGCGGATACCGCCCCCATAGACAACAATTTCTTGCGGTGAGCTTCCGAAAGCGGTCATGAGTACGAGGTGACCCAGTTCGTGGAGTGCGCAGCTCACAAGAGTCATGAGCAATTTTTCCGTTTGGGTCGCAGAGCATATCGTCACAAGGGCTATAACAAAGAAAAAGCTGAATGAAATTCCATAAGTCGTATTTTTGATTTTTAGCTTAAACAAGTTCATCACCGAGATATGTATATTCGGTGGTCTGACAAATAATGTGTAGGGGACGGCGCCCTCGACGTCCCGCTCGGAGAAATAACACCATAACTGTTATATCTTCGATATTGGGATTATTTGGTTGCTAAATGGAGGGGCAACGCTGTGATTATCACACCCCTGATGCCGAATTATTCGGGATACATTATTGTGACGTTTGCCAATAATTCCGCAGGCGAGGGATAGCGGGACGCCGAGGGCGTCGTCCCCTACAGATTATTCGGGAAAGGTTTTACTGACGCAAAATCGCTACGCTCGGTGCTTGTGCACAACTTTGGTCAGCTATGCCAATTCCTCACTCCTCACTCCTCATTCCTCATTCCTCATTTGTTACAGCTACAGCATCTTCCTCAAATACTGTCCCGTATAAGACCTGTCGCAAGCCGCAATTTCCTCAGGCGTGCCTGTGCAGACGATAGTTCCACCGCCGTCGCCACCCTCAGGGCCTAAGTCTATGATATGGTCTGCGGTCTTTATGACATCAAGATTATGCTCGATAACAAGCACTGTGTTTCCCCCGTCTGCAAGCTTCTGCAATACCTCTATAAGCTTATGCACGTCAGCAGTATGAAGTCCTGTAGTCGGCTCGTCTAGGATATATATAGTCCTGCCTGTGGCTCTTTTTGAAAGCTCTGTGGCAAGCTTTACTCTCTGCGCTTCACCGCCTGAAAGCGTTGTAGCCGCCTGCCCTATCTTCACATAGCCAAGACCAACTTCATACAGTGTTTCAAGCTTACGGCTTATTTTAGGGATAGCACTGAAAAACTCAACGCCCTCTTCTACCGTCATTTCAAGCACGTCATAGATGTTCTTACCCTTATATCTAACTTCCAGCGTTTCACGGTTGTATCTCATTCCGCCGCATACTTCGCATGGCACATACACGTCAGGCAAAAAGTGCATTTCTATCTTGATTATTCCGTCGCCCTCGCAGGCTTCACATCTTCCGCCTTTGACGTTGAATGAGAAACGTCCTGCACCGTAGCCTTTCATCTTTGCGTCAGCGGTCTGTGCGAAAAGTTCTCTGATATCAGTGAAAACGCCTGTATAGGTGGCAGGATTAGACCTTGGCGTTCTGCCTATTGGCGACTGGTCAATATCTATTACCTTATCAAGATGCTCTATCCCCTGCATTTCCTTGAACGCTCCAGAGCGTATCTTCGCACGATTTAATCTGCCTGCAAGCTCTTTATAGATTATCTCGTTCACAAGTGATGATTTGCCTGAGCCTGACACACCTGTTACGCAGGTGAAAGTGCCGAGAGGTATCTCAACATCTATGTTTTTCAGATTGTTCTGTGTCGCACCGATAACTTTCAGGAACTTGCCGTTGCCCTGTCTGCGTGTTTCAGGGACAGGTATCTTTTTTGCTCCGCTGAGATACTGTCCTGTAATAGAACGCTTGCACTTCATTATATCGTCAACAGTTCCTGCACAGACTATCTCGCCGCCGTGAATGCCTGCTCCTGGTCCAACGTCAACCACGAAATCTGCCGCACGCATTGTGTCCTCGTCATGCTCTACCACTATGAGGGTATTGCCAAGGTCACGAAGCCTTTTCAGCGTTGCGATAAGCTTGTCATTGTCACGCTGGTGCAGGCCGATAGACGGCTCGTCAAGGATATACAGCACGCCCACAAGTGATGAGCCTATCTGCGTTGCAAGCCTTATACGCTGGCTCTCGCCGCCTGAGAGTGTGCCTGCGGAACGTGACAGGGTGAGATATTCAAGTCCCACGCTTTTGAGAAAGCCAAGGCGTGACCTTATCTCTTTTATTATCTGCTCACCGATAAGCTTGTCACGGTCGCTTATCTCAAGGTTTTCAAAAAACTCCAGTGCCTTTGCCACCGACTTGTGACAAAGCTCTGCGATATTTATTCCCCCCACCGTAACGCTCAGGCTCTCTTTTTTAAGCCTTTCACCATGGCAGGCAGGACACTTTTCATCGCTCATATAAGCTTCTATATCAGCCTTTGCCCAATCGCTGTTGGATTCCTTGTAACGTCTTTCAAGGTTTGGTATAACGCCCTCAAATTCAGCCTGATAGTCAGCCTTATAGAACTTATTGCCACGCTTTAGGTGAAGCTTCTGACCTTGAGTTCCATAAAGGAAAATGTCTATAGCGTCCTTGTCGAGATTTTTCACAGGCTCGTCAAGGGATATGCCGTAGGTCTCAGAAATTGCGTTGAAATACATCATGGCGATAGAGCCTTCTTCAAGGCTGTTCCAGCCACTGGCTTTGATTGCGCCTTGTCTTATAGAAAGGTCTTTGTTAGGAATAATAAGCTCAGGGTCTATCTTCTTGAACACGCCAAGACCAGTACACTTTTCGCAAGCACCGAAAGGATTGTTGAAAGAGAACATTCTCGGAGTAAGCTCGTCGATGGATACGCCATGCTCAGGGCAGGCGTAATTCTGAGAGAAAAGCATTTCCTCTCCGCCGATAACGTCAACTCCCACAAGTCCCCCTGTAAGCGAAGAAACAGTTTCGATACTATCGGTCAGTCGGGACTTTATGCCTTCTTTGATAACAAGTCTGTCCACCACTATCTCGATAGTATGCTTTTTATTTTTCTCTATTTTTATCTCTTCCGAAAGGTCATAGGTTATGCCGTCTATACGCACTCTCACATAGCCCGACTTTCTTGCACGGTCAAGCTCTTTTGTATGCTCGCCCTTGCGTCCTCTAATGATAGGAGCTAAAAGCTGAATCTTTGTACCCTCTTCAAGCTCCATTATCTTATCCACTATCTGGTCAACAGTCTGCTGACGTATCTCTCTTCCGCAGACAGGACAGTGCGGCACGCCTATACGGGCGTACAGAAGTCTGAGATAGTCGTATATCTCGGTAACAGTACCCACAGTTGAACGTGGGTTTTTGGAAGTAGTTTTCTGGTCTATGGATATAGCAGGGGAAAGCCCCTCGATGCTGTCAACATCAGGCTTGTCCATTTGACCCAAAAACATTCTCGCATAAGATGACAGCGACTCAACATAACGTCTTTGTCCGTCAGCATATATGGTATCGAATGCAAGAGAAGATTTACCCGAACCCGAAAGACCTGTCATAACAACAAGCTTATCTCTCGGTATGGTAACATCAACATTTTTGAGATTATGCTCTCTTGCACCTTTTATAACTATCTCGTTAATTGGCATTGGTATTCTTTACTCTCCTTTTGGTATTGAAAAATCACATATTGATATGCAGGTGGGCGAACAGTGTTCGCCCCTACACACGTTTTGTGGATATATATCCGTTTTATGTTTCACAAGGCTTTTTATTTCTTCTCACCCTTTAACTCCGCAATTTTATCACGCAGGAATGCGGCGTGCTCAAATTCAAGCAGCTTTGCCGCCTCTTTCATTTCCTTTGTGAGCTTTTCTATGAGCTTTGCAGTTTCCTGCTTTGAAAGCTTTGTTTTCTGCCTTGCTTCGTATTCCACCTCTTCCTTAGTGGATATTTCTATTACATCTCTTATATCCTTGACTATAGTTTTCGGAACTATGCCGTGTTCTTCGTTGAACTTCATCTGTATTGCACGACGGCGTTCTGTTTCGGTGATAGCCTTTTCCATTGAACGTGTCACAGTGTCGGCATACATTATTACCTTGCCCTCGGCGTTTCGAGCGGCTCTGCCTATGGTCTGTATAAGTGCGCTTTCAGAACGCAGGAAGCCCTCTTTATCGGCATCAAGTATAGCCACAAGAGTTACCTCAGGCAGGTCAAGACCCTCACGCAAAAGGTTGATACCAACGAGCACATCGAACTCGCCCAGACGTAGGTCACGGATTATTTCCATACGCTCGATAGTGTCGATATCGTGGTGCATATATCTCACCTTTACGTCAAAGCTCTTGAGATAATTTGTAAGATCCTCAGCCATTTTCTTTGTAAGAGTAGTAACAAGCACACGCTGATTTTTAGCTGTGCGCATATTTATCTCGCTGAGCAAATCCTCTATCTGACCCTCAGTCGGCTTTACGATTATCTCAGGGTCAAGCAGACCTGTCGGTCTTATTACCTGCTCCACTATCTGCTGTGACTTTTCCTGCTCGATAGGTCCTGGGGTAGCTGACACGAAAACCGCCTGATTGATATGAGAATAGAACTCATCAAAGGTCAGCGGTCTGTTGTCCATTGCTGACGGTAGGCGAAAGCCATAGTCAACAAGGGTCTGTTTTCTTGCCCTGTCGCCTGCATACATACCTCTTACCTGCGGCAGAGAAACGTGTGACTCGTCCACGAAAAGCACAAAATCCTCAGGCAGAAAGTCAAGGAGAGTGAACGGCGTAGAGCCTGCGGGACGTCTTGCAAGCACACGGGAATAGTTCTCGATACCGCTGCAAAAGCCTATCTCTTCCAACATCTCAATATCATAGTTGGTACGCTGTGCGATACGTTGAGCCTCGATAAGCATATCGTTATCCTTAAAATACTTTATCCTCTCGTCAAGCTCCTGCTTTATCTCTTCGATAGCGTCGTGCATTTTATCACGGCTGACGATATAATGGGAAGCAGGGAAAATTGCAGCGTGAGCAAGGGAGCAAAGCACCTCGCCAGTCACTACGTTTATTTCAGTGATACGGTCTATCTCATCTCCGAAGAACTCCACTCTTATGGCAGTGTCTGTAGAATTTGCAGGGAATATCTCCACCACATCTCCCCTGACCCTGAACTTGTTTCTCACGAAATTTATATCGTTACGCTCATACTGGATACCCACAAGGTCAGCGATAAGTCTGTCACGGGATTTCTCCATACCACGGCGGATAGACACCACCATGGACTTATACTCCTCAGGGTCACCAAGGGAGTAGATACAAGAAACGCTGGCAACGATAATAACGTCACGGCGTTCAGCGATAGCGGAGGTAGCGGAATGTCTGAGCTTATCTATCTCGTCATTAACGGAGCTGTCCTTTTCGATATAAACGTCCTTGCTAGGCACATAGGCTTCAGGCTGATAATAGTCATAGTATGACACGAAATATTCCACGGCATTGTTCGGAAAAAACTCCTTGAACTCAGAGCAAAGCTGAGCGGCAAGTATCTTATTATGGGCAAGCACGAGCGTTGGACGGTTTATCCTAGCAATAACGTTTGCCATAGTAAAGGTCTTGCCGGAACCAGTAACGCCCATAAGGGTCTGCTCTCTCATGCCGCTTTCGATACCCTTTACCAGAGCGTCCACCGCCTCAGGCTGGTCGCCCGATAGCTTATAATCTGAAACAAGCTGAAACTTATCCATAAATGCCTCCTCAATCGAACAGTTGTTTTAATTATTATATTACAATTATTTTTAATTGTAAAGGCTTTTTTATCAATATTTTTTGAATTTGCGTATATGTACGATTTTTCGGACTGGTATTGTTACTCAACCTGCGGTATCAGCTCGATGTATGTGTAGGGGCGAACAGTGTTCGCCCGTCGAAGAAACAAACCCACGGTAACAACAAGGTTCGGCAGCAAAAAATTCTCCCCTACAATTCAGAATTTACAGCAAATCCTGAGCACGGGCGAACGCTGTTCGCCCCTACAGATTGTTCTGGAGAGTTTGTCATGCCGCAAAATCGCTACGCTCGATGCTTGTCCACATCTCTGTTCAGCTTTGCCCATTTCTCATTCCTCACTCCTCACTCCTCATTCCTCACTCCTCACTTAATACCGCTCCCCTCTTGCATTCTCCCACACTTTAGGTTATAATATCACTATAGTAATAATTTCAGGAGGACGTAACATGAATAGATCATATGACGAATACAACTACACCCTCTCAAAGCGTGAACTGGAAGAGCTTAAATTCTTATTCATCTCTGATGATGTGGACTACAACGACACTGACAGCAATGGGCTTACTTTCCTGCTCACTGCAATCGAAAGTGCTGACTTTGTTGAGCAGGACGGCGTTCTCAAGCCTGACAAGCGAAGTGTTGATTTCATCAAATGGCTCATCGCTCAAGGCTCAGATGTGAACTTCCCTGCTGACAAAAAGCCTTTACAATATGCTATCAAATGTGAAGAGGAGATATCTCGCCGTAAAGGCAAAGCCTGCGATATGTCAGAAATTCTTCTGCTTCTCCGTGAAAGCGGTGCTGACAGCACCGGTCTTGACGAGCTTATTGACGGAGGATTCTCCGCTCGTGTGAAGCTCTGAGGTATGTCATGAGAGAATTTATAATAAATCAGAATGACGCAGGTCAGCGTGTTGACAAGTTTCTCACAAAGGCTGTGCCGAAGCTGCCTAAAAATCTGCTGTACAAATATCTGCGCCTAAAGCGTATCAAGGTCAACGGCAAACGCTGTGAGATATCCACAAGGCTTGCTTGCGGTGACGTTATGCAGCTTTACATCAATGACGAATTTTTCGAGGGCGAAGTTGCTGACAGACCTGCTTTTCTCAGTGCGCCAACGTCTTTGAATATTATTTACGAGGACGAGAATATTATCCTTTGCGACAAAAAGTGCGGACTTGTGGTACATGAGGACGAAAGTGGTTCGGCGGACACGCTCATAAACAGGATACAGCACTATCTTTACGAAAAGGGTGAATATCGTCCTGAGGAGGAGCTGTCTTTTGCTCCTGCCCTTTGTAACAGGATCGACCGCAACACAGGCGGCATTGTAATATGTGCGAAAAATGCTGAAAGTTTGCGTGTGCTTAATCAGAAAGTTAAAGACAGAGAGCTTGAAAAGCTTTATCTTTGCGTGACCGTTGGCATACCAAAGGAGAAGTCTGCACGGCTCACGGCTTATCATCAGAAAGATGAAACCACAAAAACTGTCAAGGTGTCTGACAAGAAATTTGAGGGCAGCCGCACCATGATAACCTCTTATCGTGTGCTTGCGGAAAACAAGGCTGATGACCTTGCACTTCTCGAAGTTGACCTCATCACAGGCAGGACGCATCAGATAAGGGCGCATCTTGCTCACATTGGCTATCCACTTCTCGGTGACGGCAAATACGGAATAAATAAAGTCAACCGTGCATACAATGTGAAAACGCAGGCACTTTATTCGTACAAGCTCACCTTTAAATTCACCACTGAAGCAGGCATACTTGAATATCTAAACGGCAAGAGCTTTCAGGTTAAAGACGTATGGTTTTGCGAAAAATTCTTCGGATATAAGCTCTGATATTTCGTTAAATCGCACTATTTCGACACTGTGGATTTGTCATATACGACAAAATAATATAATTTTCGTGCAAATTTTGTGTAAATTGTTCAAAAGTGCTTGCAAATGTATATAAAATATGTTATAATTATTTAGTCAAATTTAACGGCTGTACTATATATACAGAAAATGACAGATATATTTTATAGATTTGGAGGAACAAAGGTATGACAGGAGATCTGCATTGTCACACAACACTGTCTGACGGCTCGCTTGGTATAGAAGAGGTCATTGTTCAGGCAAAAAGAATGGGACTTGACTTTCTTGCGATAACAGACCATGACACTCTTTCATCATCAAACAGAGCGCAAATACTTGGCGAACGTTATGGGGTCAAGGTCATTCCTGCGGTAGAGCTTTCCGCATGGGACAAGAAGCGCAATTCAAAAGTACACATTCTGTGCTATGCACCGCAGAAGCCTGACAGGCTCGAGGGTCTTTGCCTGAAGTCATGCCAGATAAGAAAAGACTGTGCAAAGGAAATGATAGAAAAGGTAATGGCAAGATATCCCATTCCTGCTGACGCTGTACTGCACTACACAAAAAGCTCAAAGAGCATTTTTAAACAGCATATCATGAGAGCATTAGTGAATTACGGATATGCAACAGAGCTTTACGGCTCTGTGAACGACAAGCTTTTTGCATATCCAAACGGCGAATGTCTTGTTACCCGTGAATATCCTGACGTAAACTTTGTGCTTGATCTTATCCATTCCGCAAAGGGCATTGCTGTTATGGCACACCCTGTTATGTTCAGCAACACCGAGCTGCTACTTGAGCTTATCGAGGCAGGCAAGCTTGACGGAATTGAAGCTTATCATTACTCTGCTACTCCAACTCAACAGCAGAAGCTTGTGGATATCGCAAAGGAACATGACCTGATAGTGACCGGTGGCTCTGACTTCCACGGTCTGTATAATGAGACTATGACACATATCGGAAGCATGACCACTGACAAGGAAAATCTTGATAAGCTGTTCAAGCTCATTCATATAAATTCACAAAAAGCTAACAAAGCGGCTGTGAAAACAGAGAAATAATATGGTATAATAAAGGGACATTATCATGCGGTAATGTTCCTTTAATGCGTAACAAAGCCTAGTTTGGCTGTAATAGAGAGGACTGTATAAAATGAACGTAATGGAAGAATCCCTACAGAAACACAGAGAATGGAAAGGCAAGATAGAGGTCTGCTCAAGAGCAAAGGTAAACAATGCAAAAGATCTGACGCTGGCTTACACACCGGGCGTTGCTCAGCCTTGCCTTGAGATACAGAAAGATCCCGACCTTTCATATGAGCTTACAAGACGTGCAAATCTTGTGGCTGTTATCACAGACGGCTCTGCTGTGCTTGGTCTTGGCAATATTGGCGGTCTGGCAGGTATGCCTGTTATGGAAGGCAAGTGTGCACTTTTCAAGGAATTCGCAGACGTTGACGCTTTTCCACTTTGCATAAAGTCCAATGACGTTGACGAAATAGTAAACACCATCGCTATGATATCAGACAGCTTCGGTGGTATAAATCTTGAAGATATCGCCGCTCCAAGGTGCTTTGAGATAGAGGCTAAGCTTAAAGAGAAAGTTGATATCCCTGTTTTCCATGACGATCAGCACGGAACTGCTATCGTTGTTGGTGCGGCACTTATGAACGCCTGCAAGGTAGCAAACAAGAAAATAAGCGACATTACACTGGTAATTAACGGTGCAGGTGCGGCTGGCTGTGCTATAGGAAAGCTGCTGCTTTCTCTCGGTATCGGCAACCTTATCATGGTAGACCGTGAGGGCATAATCTGCGAGGGCGACAATTATCTTAACGAGGCTCACGCTGAAATGGCAAAGGTAACAAACAAGAACAAGCTTCACGGCTCTCTTGCTGACGCACTCAAGGGTGCAGACGCTTTCGTAGGTGTTTCCAAGCCAAAGCTTGTGACCGCTGAAATGGTTAAATCCATGAATGATAAGCCTATACTTTTCGCAATGGCTAACCCGACTCCTGAGATAATGCCTGACGAGGCAAAGGCGGCAGGTGCGTTTATCGTTGGCACAGGACGTTCAGACTTCCCTAACCAGATAAACAACGTTATCGCTTTCCCTGGAATTTTCAAGGGTGCACTTGCAGTAAGGGCTTCTGACATCAACGAGGAAATGAAAATGGCTGCCGCAAAGGCTATCGCAGGCTGTGTGCCTGAGGACAAGCTCAGTGCGGAATTTATTCTGCCGAACTCTTTTGACAGGTCAGTACCGGTCGCTGTGGCTGAGGCTGTGGCAAAGGCTGCAAGAGAAACAGGCGTAGCAAGAATTTAGGAGGTTTTTCAAATGGCAACGATAAGCTACACTCCAAAGGGAGTATGTTCAAGAAAAATAGATATCGAAGTAGAGGACGGTATCGTAAAGAAAGTGCATTTCACAGGTGGCTGTAACGGCAACACACAGGGTGTATCAAAGCTTGTTGAGGGCATGAAGGTTCAAGACGTTATTGACAGACTTGAGGGTATCGACTGCAACGGACGTGGCACATCATGTCCTGCTCAGCTTGCTGAGGCTTTGAAGTCTGCACTCTAAGCTTTCGTACTGAACATTACACGGATATAATAACGGGCGAACACTGTTCGTCCCTACAGAAAAACGGACTGCATTTTGTTTGCAGTCCGTTTTTTTGTACATATTCTAATTTTCTTTCGCTGCGCCTTGAGTGAAACTCATTGATACAAATCCCGTTCCATTCACCGTAATATTGGTATGATTACCGTCAGACCACTGCTCTGCACTGTTAATGCCGTTCGTTCGATAGAACTGAATATCATATTGATTTTTCTCGGCAGAATTCACTTTCATAGTTGCAGTGGCTATGCCAGAACTGTCCTTTGAAATAATCAGATCATAAGTGTTTTTAAACCATGTGCTGATATCAACATATTTCGTGTTCCATGTCAGTGTGACAGTACCCTCGCCGCTGCCTGACAGGCGATAGTTGAAGCCGTCAAGATCTTTAGGCGAAGTAGCATTGTCGATGAATGTGCCTGTCCATGTTGCTGATGTGTTATCATTTATATAGATAACGCCAAGCTTTGCGGAGAGCGGTTTCAACTCAGCCTGATTTGTAGGAGTGGCTGTCACTCTCATGTATATGTCAGACCTTGTGAGCTGTGACTTATCAAAAGTCAGCACAAATTCATGCTTGTTGAAATCGTCAGCCATAAGTTTCAGAAGTGAAAACTCTATTTTTGAATTGCTTCCAAAAGTCTTTTTTTCGCCGTTATATTCAACTGAGTATTTTGCAGTTTCTTCTCCGGTAACGGCATTTCCGTTGCTGTCCACAAGCTCGACTGTCAAAGTGTATGTGATATCCTTGCCATTATGCTTTATCAATGTTTGCGGATAGTTGCACACATTGACTGTCACACAAGGCGAGTTTTCCATACTGCTAAAAGTTATCGTCCTTGGAAGATCATTTTCATCTGTTGTAAGATAATTAGATGAAAACAGCATACCAGCTCCCTTTTGTGTGGACACAACTCGCTTTACTCTTGAAACGCTGGTATAAGCCGCCAGAACGCCAATAGTACTGAGTGCGGCTGCCGCAAAAGCTATCCATATTGCAAGCCACGATCTTTTAAGCTTTTTTATAAATTTGTCTTTCATAACAGCCACCCTCCTCTCTATTTTGTGATTTATTACTTTCTTTGAACTGTCAGGTAGACCATATCAGTTTCTTTATTGTTTTGGACGTTTTTATTCCATTTTACTCTGATTATAAAATAATCGCAAAATGGGTTTTCTGCATCATTTACACTTAGACCATCAGACTGCCAATAAAGTGCTTCGGCATTTTTCTGAACATTGCTATAAGTGTCATAGGACTTTCCGTGAAGTGTGCTGTCAGCAAGTATCTCCGAGCCTTGCTGATTGAGATAATGTCCCGAGATCTTATTGCCGTCTATTTTGTAATAAAACGTTTTATTCTCTTCATCTGAAACATAAACGACAGCTTCTGATTTTTCAGTTTCACTGACGCTTTTCGCACGATATATCTCATACTCAAAAGGGATATTCGTTGTATGTGCAAGCTGTATTTGATATTGTTGCACGTCTGCCCCGCCTATGCCGAAAACAAAGTCTTTATAACTGCCGTTCTCAACGTCTATATCTGCCATTTCAAGATTTGCCACAGATTCTTTGTTTCCTGCGGTGATATAAAGCTGAGTAGGGGCATTTATTTTTGTTGTAAGAGCAATAGAACGTTTGTGAGTAAACCACGCATAAACAGGCAGTGCCACAAGCAGTACCACCGAGATGGATACTGCTATGACTAGCTGGAGCTTCTTCTTTTTTTCTAATTTTCTGAATTTTCCAAAAATGCTTTTTGTCATAATTTTCTCCTGAAAATGCCTGCTTATTATGAATTTATAAAGCCTGTTTCTATTTTTGCGTTTGTGTAAACAACATAGTCGCTTGAGGTAGTTCCATTAACAACTGAGTTGTTATCATTAAGCAATACCGCGGTAAGCTCAACTCTATAGTTCGCATAGGTAAGTCCCTGCTCCTCAAAAGCCTTGCCTGTTTTTACTGTAAATTTCGTAACGGCTGTGTTTTGTTCTTCGCCATTATAATCAGTTGTAAAAACGCACTCCTTGCCATTCAGACCACTGCTTGATGTGGCGTTTTCCAAAGTAAAGCTACTGAGGTATTTGCTAATATCGTTTGTCTGCTTATAATCGCCACTATTGTCCTTAACATACAACCTCATTGTATACTGTATTTTTTTGCCACTGTCCTTTGTTGATCGACTCAAAGCAGACAGATCATAGATAGCATTTGCTGTTATTGCCATTTCTTCTGTAGTCATATCTTTGGCATTGATACCAAGCTGCGAAAATGGTGAATCCTTCGACTCAAGAACCGTTGACTCTGCAACGTTATAGTTTAGCTGTGCCACCGTCATTGCCTTTCTATAGTAGCGTCTGGCAGGCATAACTCCACTTGCAGAGATAGAGCTGTTCTCAATATTGTTCTGGCTATATGCAACATAAGACGCCGCATTTACGCCTATACCGGTTTTGGTATCCCCGTCCTTACGCTCAGGAAACTGATCTATGATCCCTGCAGTACCATAAGTTAAGCTGATATCCGCCTTGACAGTTATAGAACCATTTGTGTCACTATTGATATAATCGTAGACCGAATCGGGATACATCAGCATATAGCTGTCTTTAGCTTCTGAAAGTGTCTCAGTCTTGCTTATTTTTGCGTTTGATAACTCTGTGTCTGAACTGTTTAAAATGCTGTAATCAACATTCACCGAAGTTCCTGCAATGATCTTTGCATTAGCTCCCGCATCTTTTTCATCAAAGCTCTTCATAGAGAATTTAAAAGCCTGATACATATTGAAATCGTCACTCTTATAGCCATTAAATGTATCTCTAAGGCTCCGATCAATGCTTATCTTTGAAGTCATTGTGGCATGGATAAAGTTATTTGACGCTGTTATCTCCTCTGGGTCATGAGCCGTCACACTTACTAGCTGTGTAAAAAAGTTTGCAATAACATATGCGCCAGTGTCATTATTTGTCACTTGGACAAGGTTTGTAGGAATATTGCCATTGAGCTTTCTTGGCTTATTACCGCTATAATAATTCACAAAGTTCTTGATGACTTTTTTTGTGCTTCCCGTTTCCGGAATATTGATAGTGAGATAATAGTTCTCGCTTATTATCATTTCGTCATTATCATTTTTTGGTGTATCACTATTCGCTGAAACAGTTATCTTATAAGTGCCTGTTTCAGCCTCCCCAGCAGGTCTATAATACTTGCCGTCGCTTGTTTTTACAGTAGCTGTAGCTTCATCATCTGCCTCAACAAGTGTTCCGTCAGATGATTCTTTAGCTGTTACCGACGCATATCTTAACAGTACATCATTCATTGTAACCGGTTTAAAGCCACTTATATTTGTCAAGTCAAGCTCACCAGTTGTTTTATTAAACTTAGCATCACTTGCGGTAGAATGATAAGTCTTGTCATTGTTATTTGCATCAACAAGAGTTAGCTTTGTATCATCGGTAAGCACACCACTGTCAGTGGCACTATCACCAATAAGATAAAGCTTTTTATCAAAGCTCCAAAGCAGACTGTCACCGTTATTAAGCATTTTTTCCCATTCGTTAGCGGATTTGTAATAGGAATACTTAAAATAAGTAGTAACAGGTGCATCAAAGCTCTCAAAAGCAAGCTTTGTTTTATCCGTATAGTGAGAATGGTTATAGTCTGTGCCTGAGATAACGTAAGATTGGAAGCTGAAATCAAGCACCTTTCTTACAAAAACAGGAATATGAAGTCTAAGAGCAGTTTTGCCACTTCCCGTTTGGTCGATATAATCAAGAGTAATGACAGTAAATCTGTTTGTGCCGTCATTGTCATACTGACCGTCTGTGACCTTGAAATATCCTGTCTTGCTGTTAAACGTAAGAGTGCTTTTGTCTGATTTTTTCAAAACGCCGTTATCATACACATAAGTCGCTGTGCTTACATTCATAAGATCTGTTGTTTTCAGCTTATTTGAACTGCTGTCGCAAACATCACAATTTGTCAGAACTGAGATATACTTTGCGAGCATTTGTGTGATATTCAACGATGAGTTATCATCTATAAGCAAAACTGGAAGATCGTTCAGCTCCTGAACATCAAGCTCAGAGGCCTGACGAAATGTTGTAAGCTTTGAATTAGCCAGATCCTCTGCATATGTCTTTATAGTACTGTTTATGCCATAGGATTTTGTCTTTGTGCCATTCGTATAGGAAGCAGCGTCACTAATGATATTCTGCATATTTCCGCCAACAAAATCACCTGCGAAAGTCTTACCGCCGACAGTAACGCTTGGGTTTATATTGACATAAGGTGAATAGATATCAACGTGTGAACTGCTTCCATCACCGATATTTTGAGTATTATTCTGAACGCCGTTATAGTCAGTATGAACTGCGATAAAGTTGGTAGGTGCTTCTGAATTATTATACTGTATATCAGGTAAACAATCCGTGTTATTTACTGATACTCCGATAAATTTAGATGATAGATTTTTATCATAGTTCCAACCTATCAAGTTAGAAACAGATACGCTGTTGTTGCCTTTTACATAGCTTAATTTATTTATGAGAATATCATAAGCATATGTGCTGCCGCCGTCATTATGACCGATCACGCCGCCTGCACCTGCACCATTGGACTTATCTTCTGCTGACAGAGTAACATTGTTGACTTCACAATCAGTTATCTTCAGATCACCATTAGCTTTTATACCAACATAACCTCCGATACCTGCATCACCATTTTTAGCAGCTGGTATACCTATCGTTGCATTTTTTACAGCAGACTTTGATATAGTCACAGCCGCATTCTGTGTGCCGACCATTCCGCCTGAGCTTGTATAACCATAGACGCCGCAAGCTGATGTTTCAGATGTTTCTCCATAGTAACAGTCATTGATAGACAACTGGTTTTTGTTTATTCCAACGAATCCACCAGCATTACTACCATAAACATCGACGCTGACGCTTGTGTTTGTTATTGTGCAGGCTCCGTTAGACAGTCCTATAAGACCGCCCTCGTTCATTGTCTGGGTTGCAAGGGGTTTATTGTCTTTTTTTGAACCGATAAAGCTATCTTCATTATAGGCTGTAAGCTGAACATTGCTTATTGTCGTTTTGATATTTGCAGTGCCTGCGATTCCACCTACGCCAAACCAAGTTTTTGTGCCTTTATCAAGATTAGCAAATTCAACTTTATTAATTTTTATCCTAGAATCCTTAACAGCGAATTCGTTGCCTTTCTGAGAATTTCCCACAAGACCACCTGTTTCAAATCCGCCATACACATAAACGCCACTGCTTTCAGACTTAACGTTACTTATATTGATATTATTTGTTGACTTTCCTATAAGTCCTCCCACAGTATATGCGCCATATATTTCAAGATCAGTCAATGTTATTCGCTAAACGTGCAAGAACTCTGTACTCCGCCAACGATACCACCTGTAGAAAGATCTTCATTAACATACGATTGTCCATCGTTGTTATACGTCTTAACGCTGATCTTGCCGGAAAGCTTAAGGTTATTTACAGTTAAAGCATACGTTGAACAGTTTATCAACCCAACTCCTTTTACGGAGGCAAATGCGGTACGATATTTATAGTTATCCATATCTTGGATTTCAATAGCGCTACCGCTCTTGTTGTCTGTTATTTTCACAGCATAGGCTTTTATATCTGTATCGAGCTTTATAGTCTTACCATTTCCCTGGATAGCTGTCAAAGATAAAGTATAATCACATTTAATGTCGCCAAGGTTACTATCCTTTGCATCAAACAACTGATTTATACCACGAAAACCGGTTCCGGTGAGGTCATAGGTTCCATTTCCTGTGAGTTCAACAGTAAAGTACTTATTTAATTCGTGTGCCCACTTTGCTTCATAAAGACCTTTTTCACTTGGCTTTGTATATTTTTTTAGCATTACAGAATTTTTCTTTTCATATTCCCTGCTTGTAGCCTTTTCAAGTCTTTGATAATCTGAGAGCGCAGTTTTGTAATCTTTATCATCAGAAGTCAATGCAGCTGTGCCAACTTTTGAATAGTCTGCATTTCGAGTAAAAGTATAGTGACCATATCCGCAAGTATTGTTTCTACGGTCTGTATATCCCATACCAGACTGTGATATGATAGACAGCATAAACAACGCCTGTGCATTAGGTACTTCAATAGTATTGGTCGTGCCGGCAATAACATTTAATTTCTCATCATCACTTAGCTCACTCTTAAACTGCGTGATGAGATAATTTTTCCTGCCATTGTTAAGGTTAGTTGACTTACCAAACGTTGTTCCCTCTTCGATAGCAAAGCCGTTTACAACTCTGCCTATATATGGATTGATAAAAAGATTGGTATATACGTCTTCACCCACTGCCTCAGTATTGCTGGTTGTAAGCGCACTATCTTTGGCAACGTTGTCCATATTTCTGAAAATAACGCCGCCGTAAACTATGGCGCCAACATATCCGCCTGCAGTAATGAGATGTTGTTTGCTGTTATCGTTATTTGCAAATGTTATATTAGGATTTGTTACCTTGACATTATCTATGATATTATCTCCACCGAACACAACGCCCATAACACCGCCATAATACTCCGTCTTTCCGGTACTATAGTTTAATTTATTATTATTGTTTTTTGAAAGCGTTACTTCTTTGGTATATTTTATATTGATATCTTTTACAACACTTCCGCTGCTGAACCTGATGAGCGGGCTTGCAGAATTATTGGTGATAGTTGGATATGTTCCGTCGGATTTCTTCTGTCCAACAATAACGCCCCTGAAAACGTAACTGTTTGATGTTCCGCCAAGACCTGCAAAAGAACTGCCGAGAACTATATCATCATTTATCTTGTAATAAGCCTCGCAAAGATATTTGATCATGTTATCTTTTGAAACTTTTTCCGTTCCGCTTACGAAATTGCCTGTTCCATCATAAGTATAAGTTTTATGATTAGTGCCTTTGCAAAAAGCACTATTAGCATTAACAGTCGATTTATCGGCAGAAACATTTGCATTATAGTTTACTTCCCAGCCATTTGTAGGTGCGGCTGTACTGATAACTCGTGCGACCTCTGCAAGTGTGGAAGCGTCAAGGATATATGGATCAGAGTATGTTCCGCAACCCTCGTCAAGATATGGTCGCTCAAGGTTTACGTCTATCTCATCATAGTTTTGGGTGGTATCATACGATTTAGCAACATATGGCTTGTATTCAGTAAAGCTATATTCCTCTGTTGCGTTATTTTTGACATGAGAAGTATACCTGTCATCTTTACTCCAATCGCCATGATACTTATTCTGCCTGCTCACATCATCTACACGATTCTTTATGGTGTCAGACACTTCTTTTCCGTAGGTTACATTATGCTTAATATTGCCAGCTGAGTCTGTACCCCAATCGTCGTCCCATTTATAATTGTATATTGCAGAAGAGCCTGCTCCGTCAGAATGCTGAAAGCTTTCAAGCAAAGTAGCATTTTTGAAAATTGAATTTTCATTACTTGCGTCAAGCTTGATATTTGAGAAAGTCAGAGATATATTTTGACCCTTTTTGCTTCCTACATCGCCTATAAGGCTTGTTGCAGTATAATCCTGACCGCCTTTATCATATTTAGCAGTAGTCATACTGTGTTTTTTCTGTGACACATTCTGTATAGTGATCTCTGTCATGTTGCCTATCTTATTTATAAGCAAAGGGGCATAAGAATTTTCATCATTTAAACTTAAAGATGTATCATTCACATACAAATCGTCAAGAACGATACTGCCGGTAATTTTGACAAATTTTTTTGTAGTATTGGTGTCGTCAGCAACCGAGCCGCAAACCAATGCACCTGAACCACCATTCACCTTACCGATATTTCCCTTAAAGGTCAGTTTACCACTTATGGTAACAGCTCCATTTTCATTTCTGAAAAGTCCGCATTGCATCATGTAATGTTGTGTACGAGAATCATCGTTTTTACTAGGATTAACACTATCATTACCATTCGTATGACGAGGATGGTTATTATTTGACACTTTTTCAGACATATTAAAGCCTTTATTGTCAAAAATAATAGTTGAACTTGAACTAATAGTTAGGTTATTCGTATCAACCGGATAATAAGAATATCTACGCAAATCTATTGTTTCATCTTTTGGGAAACCAGGGTCTTTATCACAAATATATTTTTTTATGTTTGACGCCGCAAAAACTCTTGCACTCCATACAGTAGCTTTAGCTCCGCCTGTTTCATTAACATAATTTGTCCTGTATACATCAAGATTATAATAATACCTTGCACTTGGATTTGATTTCCAATCAGTGGCGTTGCTTTTGTCTTTTTTAGTCTGATTCTGATAAGTATTGCAGTTCTTTCCGTCCGTATAGAGTAATCGCTCTCCGCTATCTGTAACAGCAGGAATAGAAATTATGGCGTTCTGACCTGATACAGGGTTTGCAGCATCACCATAAATACTTGATCTAGTTATTTCATCAAAATATTCACATTTGCTTAAACTGAGTTCTGTACTGTCATCTATAACATAGCCTTTATCACCTATTCCAGTCAGTTCAAAATATGTTGCATCTGAACCACAAATAGCTTTATTATAATTAATTGCATTCATATAATCAAAACCATATGAATCATAGCTTCTTCCAAATAGTGTTCCTGAAAGCATACCAAATCTAAAGCAACGACTATTAGAAATTTTAACATCATTTGCGAAATGGATAGTTTTAACATTCCAATATCCTGTTGTTGAAAGAACGAGACCTCCAAGCTCATAACTACTAACATTTAATTTAGAATTCGATATTTTCAAATCAGAAAGCGTAACCTTGACCCTATACCAGTTATGTCCCAAAAAGCCACCACTTGTGCTTCCTGTTTTATTTACTTTGGTTGTAATTGTCAAACCATTGATGTCTACTTTTTTTATATCTATTTTATTACAAATCGTTGTATTCGTTTTCAATCCTTTGTCATCAACTGCTTTAACTTCAGCAATAAGTCCGCCTACTCTTGCATTAGAGCCTGTATGTTTATCCTCAATTGAGCCTTTGACCGTTACTTCATCAAAAACGATTTTTTTTGTAATTTCAGTTTTTGCTCCATCAACAATTCCAATAACTCCGCCCAAAACAGTGCAGTCATTTGCTTTTGTACTGTTATATTTAAGGGTGACATTAAGAGTACAGTTATTGAATGAAATGTCGGTTGTTGCACTAGCAACATCGGTAACACACCCCACAAGACCGCCAACAAAGTTTGTAAAATCTCCACTTGGAGATGCGGTCACATCAGCGGTCACTTTGTCAATAGTCAAAGCTCCGCTGTTGTATGCAGATACAGAACCAATATAACAAGCATCACCGCCAGAAACATTATCACCGACAATATTAAAGTTTGAAACAAGCGTTAAATTACTTATTTTTGCACCGCTTGTCTTTGCAAAAAGTCCGTTGTGAGTATGGAAAACTATCTTAGCGTCTTTGCCTATGCTCATAGTAATTGTATGACTATTGCCATTCAGAGTGCCTGTGAATGTACCCTCATCATTATCACGCATAAAGCCGGTTAGACCTGTGTCGCTTATATCAACATCTGCACTAAGGCTGATATTTGCAGCAAGCATATCTGCCCTGCTAGCACCGCTATACTTAACAAAATCGTTGCTATCATGCTGCATTATCAAAGCCGCACGGGCAAAATCTGCCCTATTGCTTATGGTTATATTATTATTAGGAAATCCATTTATTGTAACAGTATGCCCTGATCCATCAAAAGACAGAACACCATTAGCACTCTCAAGCAGATCGGAATCGTTAAGTCGAAGCACTCCGCCCCAATCCATATCGTCTATGACTTTTGAAGATGTCCTTGTAAATGACCAGCCGCTTAAGCTATAGATCAAAGCATTGCCTCTATTTCCTACTATCTGACATCCGTTTTTGTTAGGGTCTTTAGGATAAAATTCTGAAAGGTTTGTTTCACCGCCAAGCCTTACAACGCTATTTTTATTAAATTTGCCAACAATGCCACCTACGCTCTGGTTTGCAGAAACATCTTTTGCCGTAACTGTGACATTGCCGCAAACATCAATAAAAGCCTGATCTGCATAGCCCACAAGTCCGCCATAATTATTTTGTGATGATGTGGAATTCTTAATACTTATAGTGGTATTCTTGACGCTTACATAAGCCTTGCTGTTATCACCTATCTTACCAATAATGCCGCCAAAATCAAAGGCATTGCATAAGCCAGTCACATTTACAGTGATATCACTTAGCGCTAGTTCAGAGCTAAGAGCATTGGCAGAATATCTTCCGACAATACCACCATAAAAGCCTGCCCTGACAGTGCCATTGAAGTTTGAAGTAATAGTATCATTAGTGGTGCCCGTGATACTAATTTTTACACTATCTGTGCTGTTTGTCAGCAGTCCGAAAACAGAACCAACAGCCGCACTGTCAGCGGTATCTCCTGATGAACAAGCAAGTGCCATTTTAATGCCACTGAATTTTGAAATGTCAAATGTCTTTTCGTTGGCTTTACTGTATGTATAAGAGCCGAAAAGACCGCCCGCAGTTACAGAGCCTGTAACGCTTCCGGTCATGTTAATATTGACATTTCCGCCAACATTTATTTCTGCATTCTCTGCACTGCCCACAAGTCCGCCTGCGTTGTTTGCGGATACATTTACGCCTGTCAAGGCATCACACTTGTCAATGTTCAGTGTTGCACCAGCGCTCATTTTTCTGACAAATACACCTGCGTTCGATTTGCCGGAAACGTCAAGCAAACCGCTTGACAGACTTACAGTAAGACTTGTGTTTTCGTCCATAGTGCCGCAAGCAAGGCCTGCATTATCCCCGCCTAAAACTTCCACCTTGACATCATTACTTAGAGTGATATCCAGATCGACATTTGCTCCATTTTTCATATTGCCTATAACAGACGTGAAAGATTTATAAATTGTAGCACCTGAATCATCTACAGGATCAGCTTTTATTTTCCACTTATTAGCTGAAGCCACATCACCGTGTATAACATTCTCAGCAAGCAAAGCTGAATTTTTTTCTTCCGGTCTAGCAAAAATAATAGTATCTAAATTTGCACTGTCACTAAGATATTCAAACAGAGCAAAATTAATAGGAAGATTAATAGCTGAACCCTCATTTGCTTTGACTGTTCCCATGAAAGGATATTCTTCATTGCCAAGTCCTTTTTCTATTCCTGTAAAATCAGAAGCCTTAAACTGAGATTGGTTGTTTGAAAACAATACAGTGATATTCTGATAGTCAGCAGGATCTGCATTAAGAAGCTTTTTAAAATCGTCTGCATTCTGTATGGTAAAAACGCCACTTTTGATATCGTTAGTTATGTCAGTATATGTATCTGCCGCCATAGCCGTAATAGCATTGGTGACAGTTGATACCATTTTAGACACAACACCTGAAATGTCTGCAAGCGGCATACTCGTGACAAGCAATACGGCAGCGGGAACTAAAGAAATAA